>Ga0105044_10001541_pt1 | contig 30988 bp, 26 predicted proteins | sample MAT01_FD_78092 | JGI IMG/M metagenome (GOLD analysis project Ga0105044, IMG submission 78092) | Freshwater microbial communities from Lake Fryxell liftoff mats and glacier meltwater in Antarctica - MAT-01 | ecosystem: Environmental > Aquatic > Freshwater > Ice > Liftoff microbial mat | place...
AGACTCAAAATGCGCCAAGACTCAAAGTGCGCCAAGACTCAAAGTGCGCCAAGACATTGCCCTCAAGGCCTACCATAATCCCGCCTTCGCCTCAGCGGATGTAGCCACTTGTAGCCCGACACCGCTCCTAACCGGGCTGGCATCTGTCATTCCCGCGCAGGCGGGAATCCAGCTTGAATCGTGTGACCCATGCAGTGCGACCCATGGATTCCCGTTTTCACGGGAATGACGCTGATGTGTCCGAAGCTTCGTGACTATGGCTATTAATCCAGCGATACCTGCAACGTTTTGGCCTGATCCCTACCCCACTCAGCCAGAAACAGCTTTGCCCATCCACCCATCCCTCACCACCGATCGCCATCATTACAACCGCAGGGGTTCAGGATAAACACTGAACAGTTCCCCGACAGCGTTAAAATTTCGCTACTATCAGTCCATTAACCTCTTCAATTCCTGACAACTCATATTTGCGTTCCCTGAGGATGCTTGCCTCTAGAATGCCTGCCCCTGAGATCAGCCACCCAAGACAAGGTTTTTCAGGGCTGAGCAGTTGCGGCCAAAGCCTCTAAAGCTCTGCTACAAAGCTCTTCAGCCAAGGCTCATTCAGCTATCCCCTCAGCTATTTAGAGTTTCTTTAGAGTTCCATCCCCCGTTTAGACCCAACTCTGATTTGCCTGACGTTGCCCCCCATGAATGCTGACCTCCACCGCGCCCTAGAAAGCCTCGATTTACCCGTTGATTGGGTGGGTATTCGTGCCGTCCAAAATACGTCTACCTACCGCTCGGTGCGCGATGGCTTGCCCCAAGACAATCACACTCGCTACAGCCAAGGGGTGATGGTCGAGGTTCTGTCTGGGGGGCAAATTGGCTATGGCGCAACCAACAGCACCCGCGTAGAGGCCATTCAGCAAGCGGCACAAGTGGCCTATCGGCAGGCGATCGCCGCTAGCCAGTGGGCTATTCACCCGATGACGGCTGCCGTGCGCCCCAAGGTTACGGGGCACTATATTTCTCCCTTTGAAAAACCCCTCGACGCTCTCTCAGTGGCAGAGTTGAGTGATATTTTGGTGCGGCTGTGCCAGGGGATGAAGGTAGACGAGGCGATTGTGCAAACCAGCGCGATCGCCGTTACCGAAGATGTAGAAACCTGGTTTGTGAGCAGCAATGGCTCCGATGCTTACCAGCGCACGCTGTTGCTGCAAACCCACTATGGGGCGATCGCCCAATCAGGCAGCACCATCCAACAACGCAGCAACAACGGCTACCTGGCCCACTGCTACCAAGGCGGCTGGGAACGCCTCCCCACCGACACCCTATGGAACCGCGCCCAACAGATTGGGGAACAGGCCGTCGAACTCCTGGCCGCCGAAGAATGCCCCACCACAGAAACGACCCTTGTGTTGGCACCCGACCAAATGATGCTACAAATCCACGAGAGCGTGGGTCACCCCTTAGAACTCGACCGGATTTTGGGAGATGAGCGCAACTATGCTGGGGGCAGCTTCGTCAAACCCAGCGACTTTGGCACCCTCGCCTATGGGTCGCCGCTGATGAACATTACCTTCAACCCCACCGTGCCCGGCGAATTTGCCAGCTACCCCTTTGACGATACAGGGGCGATCGCCACCCCCGAGTATCTGATTCAAGGAGGCCGTCTACTCCGTGGCCTCGGTAGCCTCGAAAGCCAGCAGCGCCTAGGCATACCGGGGGTCGCCAGTACCCGTGCCGCCTCTTGGAACCGCCCCCCAATTGATCGCATGGCTAACCTCAACCTCGAAGCAGGCACCGACGCCTTCGAAGACTTGATTCAATCCATCGAATCAGGCGTTTACATGGAATCAAATCGCTCTTGGTCCATTGATGATCAACGCTATAAATTTCAATTTGGCTGTGAGTATGGCCGCAAAATTGAAAATGGCCAGTTGACAAAACCCCTCTGCAACCCTAATTATCGAGGCACTACCTCCCAGTTTTGGCATAGCCTATCGCGGGTCGGGAAACCAGAAACCTGGGAAATGTACGGAACCCCCTATTGTGGCAAAGGCGAACCCAACCAAGCTATTCGGGTTGGGCATGGTTCTCCGGTCTGCGTCTTTGAAGGCGTTGAGGTTTTTGGAGGGGGGCGCTAGTCTGTGTCCTTAGCCCAGGGGAGAAAGCCTCTCCGTAGATAGCCTGTCAAACATTCATAGTCCGCTAGTCTTCTTAATAGTCCGCGCATAGTCCGCTAGTCTTCTTTAAATGAGAGAGGATTCCCCCTCTTTCAATGATTAGATTTGAATGACGCACCCTTAAAATACTTTTTATCTAAACTTTGGTGTGACTCACTGAAGTTTTCGGAAAAGACCCTAGAATTGTCCCAATGATTCATGACAACACCCAAAGGTATGAGTTCTATCCTTCACTCGTCCGATGATGCCTCTCGTGGGAGCATGGCAACCAATCAACCAACCCAAGTTGCTGAAATGGCGATCGCCTCCGCCAACGACCTCTTCCTTAGACATCGCCTCAGCATCGTGGAGGATTTGCTAGAGTCCGTGCTATTTCAAGAGTGCGGCCAAGAACTCGTGGATCTATTGCGACAACTCCGGAGCATGTCTTCCCCCGAAGGCCAAGCCCCAGAGGCTGAAAATCTGGCTGTCATTGACATCATCGAACGGCTAGACCTCAACGAAGCCATTCGCGCCGCCCGCGCCTTTGCGCTCTATTTTCAGCTGATCAACATTGTTGAGCAACACTACGAACAACGCGGCCAACAACAGCAATACCGCGCTGTCTACGAAGGCTTGGCGCTCGACTCCATTGATGCCGCCAAGGCCGAGGCTGGCAACGCCCTCCACAGCTCCTTCCTAGAGCGATCGCTGCATAAATTTCCAGAACTCAGCCACAGCAACACCTTCCAATCGCTCTTTCCTTGGTTAGGCAACCTCAACGTCCCACCCCGACAAATTCAGCGGCTGATTGACAAGCTCGATATTCGTCTCGTCTTCACCGCCCACCCTACCGAAATTGTGCGGCACACCATCCGCCACAAGCAACGCCGGATTGCCCGCATCCTACGCCAGCTAGACCTCCTCGAAGACACCAACAACCAACCCTCTGACAGCAGCACCTCCTGGGAAGCCCAAATGCTCCGGAGCCAGCTAACCGAAGAAATCCGGCTGTGGTGGCGCACCGACGAATTGCACCAATTCAAACCCACGGTGCTCGACGAAGTGGAATATACCCTGCACTACTTCCAAGAAGTGCTGTTTGATGTTGTGCCACAGCTTTACCGCCGTCTCCGGCAAGCCCTCGGCAGCAATTTCCCAGGGCTGCGCCCCCCAGCCTATGACTTTTGCAAGTTTGGCTCTTGGGTGGGGTCTGACCGCGATGGCAACCCATCTGTCACCCCCGCGATCACCTGGAAAACGGCCTGCTACCAGCGCAACATCGTCCTCGAAAAATATATCCAGTCTGCCAAGCACCTCTCAGGCTTGCTCAGCCTTTCGTTGCATTGGAGCGACGTTTTGCCCGACCTGCTCGATTCCCTAGAGCAAGACCAGATCCAGATCCCAGACATCTACGAACAACTCGCTATTCGCTATCGCCAAGAACCCTACCGCTTAAAGCTGGCCTACATCCAAAAGCGGCTCGAAAACACCCTCGACCGCAGCCTCAAACTCTACGCGGGCGATCACTATCAGAGCGACATTCCAGAACTGAACCCCACCACTCTCTATGCCTCTGGGCAAGACTTTTTGCGAGAGCTGCTGCTGATCCAACGGAGCTTGAAGGAAACGGGGATCGAATGTAGCGACCTAGAAAACCTCATCTGTCAGGTCGAAATCTACGGGTTTAACCTGGCATATTTAGATATCCGCCAAGAGAGTTCACGGCACTCAGACACCGTGAATGAGATTTTGGAGTATCTGCAAATCTTACCCAAGCCTTACAACGAACTCACCGAGGAAGAGCGTGTGGCGTGGTTGGAGGCTGAACTCAAAACCCGCCGTCCCTTGATCCCCACAGAGCTGCCATTCTCAGAAAAAGCGAACGAAATTATTGCGACATTCCGCATGGTGCGGCAGTTACATCAAGAATTTGGCTCCAGGGTTTGCCAGACCTACATCATCAGCATGAGCCATCACTGCAGCGACCTATTAGAGGTGCTGTTACTGGCCAAGGAAGCTGGCTTGTATGACCCGGCCACAGGGACTGGCGACTTGCAGGTGGTGCCGCTGTTTGAAACGGTAGAAGACTTGCTGCGCGCGCCAGCGGTAATGAAAGAGCTGTTTGAAATGCCTCTCTATCGCGCCTTTTTAGCAGGCGGGTATGCGGCCATGCAGACCGCCACCGAGGAGAATTTTGAGGTCACGGCTACGGTTTCCTTACAAGAAATTATGCTGGGCTATTCAGACAGCAACAAGGATTCTGGTTTTTTGAGCAGTAATTGGGAAATCCATAAAGCCCAGAAAGCCTTGCAAAGCTTGGCCGAAGCCTATGGGGTGGCGTTGCGAATTTTCCATGGCCGGGGTGGCTCGGTGGGTCGGGGTGGCGGCCCCGCCTATGAGGCGATTTTGGCGCAACCGGGGCAAAGCATTGATGGCCGGATCAAGATTACGGAGCAGGGAGAGGTGTTGGCCTCTAAATACAACCTGCCAGAGTTGGCACTCTACAACCTCGAAACCATTGCCACCGCCGTCATTCAGGCTAGCTTGCTGCGCAATGGGTTTGATGACATTGCGCCGTGGCACGAAATTATGGAGGAATTGGCTGCGCGATCGCGCGCCCATTATCGCGCCCTGATCTACGAACAACCCGACTTTGTAGACTTCTTCCACAGCGTCACCCCCATTGAAGAAATCAGCCAGTTGCAAATCAGTTCACGCCCAGCTCGGCGGGGCGGCAAGAAAGATTTGGGCAGTCTCCGCGCCATCCCTTGGGTGTTTAGCTGGACACAAACCCGCTTCTTGCTGCCGTCTTGGTATGGCGTGGGCACCGCTCTGAAGGAATTTTTGGATGAAGAACCAGAAGAGAACCTGAAGCTGATGCGCTATTTCTACTACAAATGGCCTTTCTTCAAAATGGCCATTTCTAAGTGTGAAATGACCTTGGCGAAGGTAGATTTGCAAATTGCTCACCATTTTGTGCGGGAGCTGTCGCCGGGAGAAAAGCGCGATCGCTTCCAGCAACTGTTTGAGCAAATTGCCACTGAGTATCATCTCACCCGCGACTTAGTGTTGGCCATCACCGGGCACACCCGTCTGCTTGACGGTGATCCCGACCTACAACGCTCTGTGCAACTCCGCAACGGCACCATCGTCCCCCTCGGGTTCCTCCAGGTCTCTCTGCTCAAGCGCCTGCGGCAACACAAGACCAACACCGACTCAGGGGCTATTCGCTCTCGCTACAGCCGAGGCGAACTCCTCCGAGGAGCCTTGCTCACCATCAATGGGATCGCTGCCGGAATGCGCAATACTGGCTGATCCAGCCCCCCCTGGAAGCCGGTCTACAGGCTCCTGAGCAACCGCAGCAAACACCCTCCCAGCCGCAAGGCAGTACTGCCGCAACCGACGGTTCGGTGGCAGCAGTACTACGATCCGCGAACAACCCTAGACCTAATCAGTTAGAGCTTCGAGGGGCAAACGGAGAAACCAAGGATCGACCAGAGTTGAGGCCTGATCGTTTCTTGCAAGTCTCTCATTGCCGCTGATCAGACGAGACTAATCAGACGAGGCTAGCCCAACACCAGCTCACCGTCTCCTGCGATGACCTCCCCGATCGCCCAATTTTCTAGCCCTTGATCTGTGAAAAAGGCTTGGGTCGAGGCTACAGCATCGGGAGCAACCAGCACCACAAAGCCAATGCCCAGGTTGAAGGTATTCAACATTTCGGGGGTGGCGATCGCCCCCGTCGTTTGCAGCCATTGAAAAACCGGGGGGGTCGGCCAAACTGGGAGCGCTAGGCGGATGGATTGGCCAGCACCGAGGCAGCGGGGGAGGTTTTCGGGGAGACCGCCGCGGGTGATGTGTGCCATGCCATGGATGGGGATCGCCGCCCGCAGCGCCGCCAAAATGGGCTGGACATAGAGGCGGGTAGGGGTCAGGAGGATTTCGCCCAGGGTGGCACCGTTGAAAAGGGAGGGGCGATCGCCCAACGCCAGCCCACTGGCTTCTAAAATCTTGCGGACAAGGCTATAACCATTACTGTGAATACCGGCGCTAGCAAGGCCAATGGCCACATCTCCCACCTGCACCTGGGAACCATCTAAAATGCGGTTTTTCTCGACGATGCCGACACAAAAGCCCGCCAAATCATACTCCCCCGGTTGATAGAACCCTGGCATTTCAGCGGTTTCGCCGCCGAGGAGGGCACATCCGGCCTGTTGGCAACCCATACTGACCCCTTCAACCACCCCTTCGAGCTGCGTCGCATCGAGTTTGCCCGTCGCCAAATAATCTAAGAAAAACAGAGGTTCTGCGCCGCAGGTTAAGACATCATTCACACACATGGCCACTAGGTCAATGCCAATGGTGGTGTGATGGTTTAATTGCTGCGCCAATTTGAGCTTGGTGCCCACGCCATCGGTGCCCGATACCAGCACGGGTTCTTGGTAGCCGGTTGGCAGTTGAAACAGCCCACTAAAGCCCCCAAAACCGCCCAGCACTTCGGGGCGATGGGTGCGTTCTACCAAACTCCGGATGCGCTGCACAAAGGCGCGTCCGGCTTCCACATCCACCCCAGCCTCGCGATAATCCATAACTGAGTCCCAACAGAGCCTCGATATTAGCCGGACAGTATTGTACCGTGCAGACGGAAGGGATATGAGTTTTTGGCACCGCCCTGGCCGATCGATTAGAGCGGTCAGAGAGATCAGAGCGGTCAGAGAGATCAGAGAGATCAGAGCGGAAAGAGGGCGATCGCCATCGCCACCGCCGCCCCAATGGTTGTGTTGATGATGTTCACCATTTCATTGGTCAGCCAGCGATAGTTAGATTGGAAGGTTGCGCCAATCAGGCTTTCGAGGTTAGTGGCAATGAAGGCGGCGATTAGGCAGGTGAGCAGATGGATCGGGGGAATCAGTTGGAGGGCAAACGCAACCAGGGCGATCGCCCCACTGCCGACGATCCCCGCCAGAGTTCCCTCCAAGCTGACCGCACCCTCAGTCCCTGCTGGCACCGGGCGCAGGGTCGTAATCAAAAAGGTACGTCGCCCATAGGCTTTGCCCACTTCGCTGGCGCAGGTATCTGACAATTTGGTGCTGAGGCTCGCGACGTAGCCCAACACCAGCAGTTGTGCCCAGGGATGCTCTAGGCTAGGGCTACCAAACCAATAGGCCGCTAGGGCGCAGAGCGTCCCGGTAAGGGCTGATCCCCAGACATTCTCGGGGCCGCGTGCCCCTGATCGCTTTTCGGCAATGCCTGCGGCCTCCTTGCGCGCCATGCCCACCCGCGTCACCGCCGACCCCACGGCAAAGTAAAACAAAATCACCCCATACCCTTTCCAGCCCAACGTTCCCCAAAGAATCACGCCCAAAATCCAGGCATGGATTAAGCCTTTTGGGGTGAGGAGCTTTTTGGGAAGGCGGTGGGCGATCGCCCCCAACCCCGTGTTTAGGGCTATCCCAATCAACCAAGGCCAAAGTGCATCCATGAACATTCCTTGAGACAAACCCCTTTCAACCGCTCACAACGGCAATGCAGATGCCAGCATTCTGGTTTACGGTAGAAACCATAAACTCAGCGCCGCTTGACCTCTATCCTAGAACCAACTCCGGCGAGCTACCAAGGATTCTCTCTCACCTCAACTCAGAACCGAGAGGCTATCTTGGGAAGCCCTGGGCAGTCGGTCAGGTCAAAGGCGTCGCGATCCCTCCTCCCACTCCACGCACACCCATGAGCACTCCTATTTTTCACCTGGCCTTCCCAATTGGCAATATCCCCGACGCCAAGCGATTTTATGTCGAGGGGCTAGGCTGCACCCTAGGCCGCGAAAACCCCCATGCCGTGATCCTCAACCTCTACGGGCATCAACTGGTGGGGCATACCACCCCAGAACCCCTCGCTCCCCAAAAAGGCATTTATCCTCGCCACTTTGGCCTCATTTTTACCGAAGAAGCCCAATGGGAAGCCTTGTTAGGGCGATCGCAGACCCAAGCTCTCCAGTTTTTCCAAACCCCCAAAGACCGATTTGTCGGCTCGCCCCTCGAACACCGCACCTTTTTCCTAGAAGATCCCTTTCAAAACTATCTAGAATTCAAGTTTTACCGCCATACCTCGGCCATTTTTGGAGAAGCAGATTGGGGACACATTGGCGATCGCTAACCTCATTCCAGACCCATTGAGAGCTGCGATTTTAGAGAGGATTATGACCTCGAAATTGTAACCTCGGAACTGAGCAGCCCCAACGTTTCTCCTATATTCACCCAATTCTTTTCCCAAGCGCAAAAAGGGGGTGACGTTAATCACCCCCCTTTTGATTGCGGCTGAAGCACAATGGCGTTGCCAAAACACATCCAGGGATTTCACAGATCTAACGACCTATAGATCTAGCGACCTATGGATCTAGCGATCAACGGAACCCATAATGATGTCGATGCTGCCCAAAATTGCGATCAAATCGGCCACCTTCACCCCTTTGAGAATGTGAGGCAAAATTTGCAGGTTGTTAAAGTCTGCGGCACGAATCTTAAAGCGCCAAGGGAAGGAGTTGCCATCACCAATCACATAGATACCTAGTTCACCCTTGCCACTTTCGACGCGCACATAGTTTTCGCCCTTAGGAATTTTGAAGGTCGGCGCGATTTTCTTTCCCATGAATTGATAATCAAAGCCGCTCCACTCTGACTTCGGGCCACCCGCCATGCGCTGGGCTTCGAGGTTTTCGTAAGGGCCACCGGGCAAGCCTTTGAGGGCTTGTCGCAAAATCTTAACGGATTCGCGCATCTCGCGAATTCGGACTAGATACCGCGCAAAGCAATCACCAGCAGTTTCCCAATGGACATCCCAATCAAAGTCGTCATAGCACTCATAGTGATCGACCTTACGCAGATCCCACTTCACCCCAGAGGCTCGTAACATCGGGCCAGACAACCCCCAGTCAATGGCTTGGTCACGGGTAATGGTGCCAATCCCCTCTACCCGCCGCCGGAAGATGGGGTTGTTGGTGATCAGCTTTTCATACTCATCAACCTTGGGTAAAAAGTAGTCGCAGAATTCTTCGCACTTATCAACCCACCCATAGGGCAGATCAACGGCAACGCCCCCAATTCGCCAGTAATTATTGTTGACCATGCGGTAGCCTGTGGCAGCTTCCCAGAGGTCGTAGATTAATTCGCGCTCACGGAAAATGTAAAAGAAGGGGGTTTGAGCGCCCACGTCAGCTAAGAAGGGGCCAAGCCAGAGTAGGTGGTTGGCGATCCGGTTTAGCTCTAACATGATCACGCGGATGTAGCTAGCCCGCTTAGGAATTGGTACATCGGCCAGCTTCTCAATGGCGTTAACCACCACCGCTTCGTTGAACATCCCGGCGGCATAGTCCCAACGGCTAACATAGGGAATGTACATCACCGGAGTGCGACTCTCGGCGATTTTTTCCATGCCGCGATGCAGGTAACCGATGACGGGCTCGCAATCGACGACATCTTCCCCGTCTAGGGTCACAATCAACCGCAACACGCCGTGCATCGAGGGGTGCTGCGGCCCCATGTTGATGACCATCGGTTCGGTTTTGGTTTCGAGCATCGCCATGGTGGATTTGTCTCCTGCTGCTTAAACATCAACATTTGGATGGATCAGATCGGAAAGCGGAAGTCATCGTGATGCCGCGCTTTCCGGCTCAGGCTCTCTCACCTGATTTAACGGGGAAATCAATGGCTCGTTTTCAAAAACCTAGGCTAACAGGTTTCTAGGGGGTCAGAGTTTGTAGATCTGCACCTCTGGAGCCTAAATAATGATTTCTAGGGGAATGACGGTTAATAGATGTCTTTTTAAGTTATGTCTCTTAGATTATGAAGGATCTTGCAGCCTTCTGTGAGGAAGAAAGCCAGTTTAACTCATCACATTTTATATAGTCTATGCATAAGGTCTATGCATAAGGTCTATGCATAAACCTGTTTGCATAGATTTTTACTGAGTTGAAACAGAAGGGCGATCGCCCTTCTTCCTCGCCACCTATGAATCCGCTAATTCCAATCATCCCCAGACTCTACCCGCCGTCGCTCTGTGATATAAAAGACGATTTTGAAGCGCCGTCCGAGTTGTCTAGCCAAGAAATCTTCGAGCAAGCGCACCTGCTTTGGGGTCGGGAGTTCGCTGCTTTCTACATAAAGCTGTAACTCAGGAAGGACACTGTCCCAATCAATCTCAATTCGCTCCAGCACAGATTGCTGACCAACCGTCACGGTTTGGCGCACCAGAATCGTGCGAATCACCGAGGTTAGATCCGCATCTCGCAAAAATTCGCGCAGGCTAAAACCGAGGGGAATCATCAACAAACCCGTCATCCCAAAGGTAAGACCCAAGGCGCGGCGAGATTGGGCGGTGTGAGTCACACTGTAGCCGCGCAGGGTAAATACAATCATGCAGGCCAAGGTAATCCCCACCCAATTGGTAAAAAAGAGCAGGTTTGCGCCCTGGGCAAGGCTCCAGTCTTGCAATTGCCAACCGAAGGGAATGCCAATGCCAACCACGCAGAGAGGTGGCGCAAGGGCAACGGCGATCGCCGTCCCGGCCAACACATCTCCGATCTTGGGCTGAAGTTTGGAGTAGGCGCTGATGGTGCCCGCCGCTAAGGCCACGCCCAAATCAAGGAGATTTGGGCGGGTACGCGCCATAATCTCAGAGCCAAACTCATTTAAGCCCAGACAGGCCGTTACAAACCAGGCCAGCCCAATAATCAAAAAACTGCCCACGATAATCGACCGGAGGCTACGCTGGCACAGGGCAAGGTCACCTTCCAAGATGCCAAAAGAGAGGGCACGAATCGGCAACATCAAGGGGGCAATGATCATTGCTCCGATAATCACAGCAGCGCTGTTGCTGAGCAGGCCAAAGGTCGCAATCAAGCCAGAACAAACAATTAATACGATGAAGTCTTGATTTAACCGTGCTTCGCCAAATAAATCGCGGCGCAATTCTGCGATCTCGTTGCTGGCCACGCGAGGGCGAAACAGGAAAAACGAGAGCAGGCTGATGAGGATAGAGCGGACAAACTCGAAGGGCATTTTGGGCATGGGGGCTGACGTAAAAGCGGATCAATAACAGCGTTAACCACTCAAATAAACTTAAATAAATTCAAGAAAAGTAAAGTACCGACTCCCTCCGTCGCTCCAGCTTCAACAGATCCCAGGTGAGCGATCTTGAAACCGCGTGAATGGGAGATGTTCAGACGCCGAGCCCCCAGAAAAAAGTTTAGCGGTTAGCAATCACTAAGATCGTGGATTGGGAAGGCCAAAAGCGCAACAATCAATTGCATCCATAGAATCCATAACAAATTCGTTGAGTCGCTAAATTCGTTGAACCGCTAAATTAGCCTAGGGCAGATATGGAGCCGCACAGACTTTGAGCGGAAGGGGAACTGGGCTGTTAGGGTGGAAGAAGGGCAGTGGCCATCAAACTCTCCTTATCAAGCTTCTGACATCACACCACACGTTTAGATCTTGAGATCTTGCATTGACGCAGACTATGACAGCCTCTTCCCCAGATTGCTCAACCCCAGATACCTCAGGGTTTCACCACATTCCTGTGTTGCTGGAAGAAGTGGTGGCCGGGCTGGCGTTGCGCCCCAACGGGCATTATTTGGATGCCACGGTAGGGGGTGGCGGGCATAGCTATCGCATTCTAGCGGCTGATCCCAGCATTCGACTGACGGCGCTCGACCAAGACCCGATGGCGTTGCAGGCAGCACAGGCACGATTGGCAGAGTTTGGCGATCGCCCCCAGTTTTACCACACCAACTTTGCCGAATTTCACCCCGGTGCCCAGCGGTTTGATGGCATTCTGGCGGATCTAGGCGTCAGTTCGACCCAGTTTGACCAAGCCGAACGCGGCTTCAGCTTTCGCCAAACCGCGCCCCTCGACATGCGCATGAATTCGCTACAAGATTTCACCGCTGCCGATTTGATCAACACCGAAGATGAAACCGAGCTAGCGCGAATTTTCTATACCTACGGAGAAGAACGCCTGTCTCGGCGGATTGCCCGCCGCATCGTGGAACATCGCCCCTTTGAGACCACCACCGAATTGGCAGAGGCGATCGCCCGGAGCGTGCCACCCAAATATCGCTATGGCCGCATCCACCCAGCCACCCGCGTTTTCCAAGCCTTACGCATTGCCGTCAACCGCGAACTAGAGATGCTAGAGCAATTCCTGAGCCTAGCCCCGCAATGGCTGCAACCCAACGGTCGCCTTGTGATCATCAGCTTCCATAGCCTCGAAGATCGACTCGTCAAGCACAGCTTTCGAGGCCACGACGACCTCACCGTACTCACCAAAAAGCCCATCGAAGCGCAAGACGCCGAAGTGCAACAAAACCCCCGGTCACGCTCGGCCAAACTCCGCATTGCCGCCCGCAAAGATAACGCCGCCGATTAAACCGCCGATGCAGCCCTGCACCTTAAACAGCGGCTTTCTGAAAACAGCGGCTTTCTGAAAAAATGCGGAGATCCGGAAACCCAACCCTGACATTTGCGCAGATCCACAGAACCCATTGCCGTTAGGGGTGAGCTAGCTTGCGGGCAAGCTTCGTTGACCTGACAAGGAAAACCTTGCGGGTGAATTGAGCTATAAATTCTGCGTTGAGACAAACCCCTATGACTATTTTGCGTCGCGGTGTCGGGCGATCGCCTGCCACCCCCAACCCGAAACGGTGGCATCGAGCGCTAATCGCAGGGATTACGACCGTAACCGTTGGCTGGTTCGTTGGTTCTGCGCTCCCTGCAGAAGCCCAAGTGCGAAGTGCCGTAGGCACCTCTGTGCAGTTCTCCTGTTCAGACAGCGAAGCCACCATCCGCCAAAAACGCGGCCCTGCAGTTTCAATTGGGACCTCACGCATCTACGTCGGTTATCAGCAAGTTTCGAGTAACAACAAAAACCCCGTGATGGCTCGCTTTGACGGCAATGGGAGGCGGGTATGGTGCCGCAACAACTATGAAGTGAGTGGCGACGATGGCGAAGGATACGGTGTGCTGTGGAATGGCCGCAGCATCTTATATGGAGTGTTTAGTGCCACAGGCACCCAGGGTTCGTCTGACCAAGACTACCGCCGGTTCACCAGCCAGGGGTGGTTAAGCAGTTACGGCAGTGGCGGTGGCCCTAGGGCTGCGGTGATTCTCCGCATCAATCCCAATACGGGGCAACCCACCCAGGGCACTTTCTTAGCCTCCACCCTAAATGACGGGCGCACCAACTCGTTGCTAGTTCGCAACCTCGGATGGACAGGGACTAACCTGGTTGTCACCTCCGACGCTTGGTATTCACCGAGACGAGCCAATCGGCGGCCTTATACCTGCCAGGGGTCTTCACCCTTCCGCTACCGAGCTTGGTTTTCACCAGATCTCAGACAGGCCACCCGCACCGAAGTCACTGGCTGCCAATAACAACCTTCCACCTGTCACCAATATTAGCTATAAAAATTAGCTGCAAAAAAATCAGTTTAGCCCCTCTGCGCTAATTTTCAACCATAAAAGTTAAATTTATCAAGGGCATTTCCATTGCGGAAATGCCCTTTTTATTCAACCCAAATCACCCTTCCTTAAAATCAAGAGGGTCAAGCTAGCCGTTTCTGGGCTTACAGAACATCAGGCTGTTTTGTGTAACACTGCTTTTGCAGTTTTGTTTGGGGATCAGGCGTCTACCCAAACGCCTAGCATCTAGCGCCCAACTCAATCATTTCTCTCCAGCAAATCCCCAACCAGCCCGCGATCGCCCTCCAAGATCTAACTCTCTAAAATCTAACGTTGTGACCATGCGTATTAAGGTAATCAACCCCAACACCAGCGAAGAAATGACCGCCTCCATTGGGGCGATCGCCCGTGCCCATGCCGCGCCTAGCACCGAGGTTGTCACCGTTTGCCCCAACAAAGGCCCCGTTTCCATCGAGAGCTTTTATGACGAATACTTAGCGATTCCCCAGGTTTTGGCAGAGGTGATGCGCGAAGAAGCCGAGTTTGATGCCTTTGTTTTGGCCTGCTGGGGAGATCCTGGCATTGAAGCCGTGCGGGAAATAACCCTAAAACCTGTTGTGGGGATCGCTGAAGCTTCTATGTATGCCGCCAATGCGATCGCCCCTCGATGGTCGGTCATCACCACACTCCGCCGCAGCTATCAGATGGTTCATAGCATCGTCCAACGCACCGGATTGGGCGATCGCTGTGCCTCCATTCGGTGCGTCGATATGCCCGTGCTAGATTGTGAACAAAACCCCGCTGCCATCATCGAAGGACTCACCATCATGGGGCAACAGGCTCTCCGCGACGATGGTGCCGAAGCGCTGATTTTGGGCTGTGCTGGCATGGCTGGGCTAGACCAAATCCTGAGCGAAGACCTCGGCGTTCCTTGCGTGGATGCCGTAGCCGCCGGGGTACGTTTTGCCGAGATGCTGGTAGGGATGAAACTTCAAACCAGCAAATGGCTGACCTACCGCACCCCTGAACCCAAGCTATACAAAGGGATGGAGTAGGAGCGCTGCCGATGCTTAACTAGCCGCACAGAGCACCTGACTGCCTAGGCAAATATCTACACCCATGCAGCTAGCCCATGACTAGAAGCGCGCCGATACCTCTTGGGCGGCTGACAACTCTTGCATCACTTGACGGATGTTAGATCCATTGATGTACATTTGCCGCTGAGGATAATGCTCCATCAATTCTAAAAGTGTGATCTGCTGATCGTTTTGAGCCGCATTCAAAATAGCGGTACGCAGCGCTGGAACACTCCTTTGGCGATCGGAGGCATACACCACATCGGTCATTCGGGTCAGAAGGCGATCGCCCTCTTGCCCGCTCGATACCTGAGCCACAAAGGCATCACTCACGGGCACAGACTGATTGAGCGTGCGCCGCACTGCCGCTGGCTCAACCCCCGCAATGCCCAAATAAAAGCCCAAAGACTGAGAGGCTTGGCCAGTTTGGGCTAGGGCTTGCAAGTCATTGACCGAAAGCACAGCCTCTAGGGGGCCATAGGTCAACACCACTTCTTCGGCAGCCCAAGCAGGCACCGCAAAACTAAGACAACCTAGGAGTGTTAGGGCTGAGAAACCACCCCAAACCCTGAGAATAGGCAAACACTTAGCCGTCACCGCAACAAAAGGACGGATTAAGGAAAAAGAGCAGAACATCGTCACCTCGGTATGGAATGCCGTTCTGAAATGCTAGACAGGTTTTGAGCTGCTAGGCACTGGAATGCTAAACATTAGACGCTAGACAAAACATTAAACGCTAGGCATTCGCTAGACATTAGACAGAACCAGTCTAGGAGATGTTCCAATCACAAGTTGGTTGTGCTGATCAATAACCGTCAATCATGGATGCATCGGTCGAACTTGGCGATCGCCAAAGGCATTCACAGACTAGCGAAGGGAGAATCCTAACCAGCGATCCCCAGACGAGGCTCCTCAGACGATATTGACTACCAAACCCTAGCAGAATATAGAACAACGCGGTGCCACCGAGGACGCATAGGCTTAGGAGATAATGCAAGGGGACAAAACCTCTCCCTGGATCTACTTTCCCCGAATCTAAAGGTGCAAGTTTACCGGAAGTCTTCGCCCAACTCCCGGCCTTCGCCCATTTAGATCCTCTCTCATTTGGCTAATCCCTCATTTGTTTCACCTTGCCCCATGCTCAGCTACCTCAAAGGCACTCTCATCGGCATCCAAAAACCCGCGCCTAACCGGGTCATGGTGATTCTTGAAACCCAACAACTGGGCTACGAAATCCAAATTGTTCCACGGATGCAGCAGTCCTTTCCGGCGGTGGGAGAACTGGTGCAAATCTTTACCCATCAACAGGTACGAGACGATCAGATTATTCTGTTTGGGTTTTCATCCATCGCCGAACGGGATCTATTTCGGCAACTGCTGAGCGTCAGCGGCATTGGCCCCCAAGCGGCGATCGCCCTCCTCGACACCCTGGGCTTGGCCGACCTCGTGCAGGCCATTGTCACCAGCAACACCCGCGCCCTCTCCCGTGCCCAAGGCGTGGGCACCCGCACCGCCGAACGCCTAGCAGTAGAGCTAAAGGCCAAGCTGGCAGAATGGCGGATGCAGTCAGGCATTGCCTCCGCCCCCGATGCTAGCCCTATTTCTGCCATCCAAGAAGATGTGGAAATGACCCTACAAACCCTGGGCTATAGCAATAGCGAAATTGTCAATGCCCTCAGAGCCGTGGGCGAACAAAAGGCGATCGCCAAAAATGCCGACGCTGAGGTGTGGATTCGAGAGGCGATCGCCTGGTTAAGCCAATAATTTAAAACTGCCCCACGACCCATGCTATGATTATTGATTGTATTTACTGAGGTACATCGCGGCCCTATGACACTGTTGCAGGAGCAGAAACAGCAAATCATTACGGACTTCCAGGTGCACGAAACCGACACCGGATCCGCCGACGTTCAGGTGGCTATGCTCACCGAACGCATCAACCGTCTCAGCCTACATCTACGCAGCAACAAAAAAGACCATGCCTCCCGGCGCGGGCTGCTCAAGATGATTGGCCAACGTAAGCGCCTACTGGCTTACATCCGGAAGGGAAGTCAAGAACGTTATCGTGAACTGATTACACGTTTAGGAATTCGCGGCTAAGTCAGGATGGCATCTGATCCTAAATCAATTGAATCTGATTCCAATCGCAATGCACTGCCCTTCGAACCGAAGCGGCGCAAAGCGTCTATGCCTAAAGCCCCCAAAAAGCCACCCTCCCGTCCTACGGCACAGGCTCCCCCAAAAAAACGCGGGCGGCGCTCCAGCATTGGTATTCCCGATGCTGTCAACAAGCGTATGATCCGACGGATGGCCACATTTTGTGGCATTCCTACAGCCTTGGGAGTATCAACATTCTTTGGCAGCTACTTAGCCGTGATCAACGGTGTAGATCTGCCCAATGCTGTCGTGTTCTTAATAAGCCTAGGCTTCTTTGGTATCGGGGTACTAGGGCTAAGCTACGGAGCTTTATCCACCTCCTGGGACGAGGAAAAGGTAGGGGGTATTTTAGGGATCGATGAATTTCGGGTCAACTTTAAGCGGATGGCCGCTGCTTGGAAACCTGAAAACAAAGAATCTGACACATCCGATCCTTAAACCTAGCTAGATCTGAGATCTGGCTAGGTTTTGAGCGTCTAGATCACACCAAAGGCCACAGCCTGCCTAAAAAAGCCCCTAGCCAGGTTGAAGAGAACCGCTATTTTTTAGATCATCTAACCCGGAAAGGAGCGGTCTCCAGCCCAGTCAACGATTGCCCCTGATACTTTATCTCTTCACACAAGAAGACCCAAAGTTGCCATCAGGATAATCTGTACCAAGCCTCAAGCAAGGAGCAGGGCTAGTTCTGTAGGTGGATTAATCAGACGGTGGATTAATCAGACGGTGGATTAATCAGATTTCCTAGATTGCTCTCACCGAATTCTAGAAGCCAATGTTGCGGCCTAAAGGCCATGAAATTTAGGATGTCTAGAGTTAGAACTGCTTAATTTTTCTCAGTAGATTCCGATCAGTAAATTCCGATCAGTAGATTCAGCTTAACAAAGCATCCCAAAGCCAATTGGGATGTAAGCCAAGTAATTAAGTAGAAATACTGATACGAATCCACGGTACAGCTAAGGCTTGAGCCGCCTAAACCTAGCAAGAGCAGTCTTTTACGGCCTCTGTAAGGCTTCTGTACGGCCTCTGATAGTCGCGTAGAAAGCTTTCAAGTCCGCCAAGCATTCCCCAAGAAAGCCCTGTTTGGGTTTTGCGGCAATTAAGCAGAGGGTTCATGATTGCTAAACCGTTATATCAAGAATCAGTCAAGAAGACCCGCAAGAGCAGCAGAGGTCGGTGGCACGCGCCATGATACGTAGATATAAGTAGTTCCCAGATAAGCGTTCCATAAAGCACCTAGATTAGTCGCGTAATATCACATCCACTGAGCAGGATTTTGCCATGATTGTAGTGATGAAAGCCGGGTCACCCGAAAGCGAAATTGACCGCCTGAGTGCAGAGTTTGAATCGATCGGTCTGACCCCCGAACGAATTGTTGGTAAGCATAAAACCGTTTTGGGCCTCGTGGGAGAAACGGTGGAAATGGATGCACTCCAGATCCAAGACTTCAGCCCCTGGATCGAGCAAGTCTTACGGGTTGAGAAGCCTTACAAGCGGGTTAGCCTTGAGTTTCATAACGGAGAAGCCAGCGAAGTCATCGTTCCGACACCCCTTGGCCCTGTCACCTTTAGCCACAACGCCCCCGTTGTGGTCGTGGCTGGCCCTTGTTCCGTAGAAAACGAAGCCATGATTGTGGAAACAGCGAAGCGGGTAAAAGCCGCTGGTGCTCGGTTCCTCCGTGGCGGTGCCTTCAAGCCCCGTACTTCTCCCTACGCCTTCCAAGGCCATGGCGAAAGCGCATTGGCGTTGCTAGCAGCGGCCAAAGAAGCGACTGGCCTAGGGATTATTACTGAAGTCATGGATGCCGCTGACATTGAAAAAATTGCAGAAGTGGCAGATATATTGCAGGTGGGTGCCCGCAACATGCACAACTTCTCGCTTCTGAAGAAAATTGGTGCCCAAGACAAGCCCGTCTTGCTGAAGCGTGGGATGTCGGCCACCATTGATGAATGGTTGATGGCTGCTGAGTATATTCTGGCAGCAGGCAACCCCAACGTGATTTTCTGCGAACGGGGTATTCGTACCTTTGATAGCCAATATGCTCGTAACACCCTCGATTTATCGGTGATTCCGGTGTTGCGATCGCTCACTCACCTGCCGATCATGGTTGACCCCAGCCATGGCACAGGTAAGTCGGAATATGTGCCCTCCATGGCCATGGCCGCCCTTGCTGCCGGAGCCGATTCCCTCATGATTGAGGTTCACCCCAACCCCTCCAAGGCGTTGTCTGATGGCCCTCAATCTCTAGCCCCTGATCGCTTCGATGATGTCATGAAAGAACTGGCAGTCATTGGCAATGCCGTTGGGCGGTGGAGCATTCCTCCAGTACCCGCCTTGGTTTAACTCGGTTTACCCAATAGGGGTTAGCCCCATATCGGATCTAGCCCCATATTGGGATCGAGTCTATGCCGGATCAGGAGAGGCAACTCAGCCCCTATAGCTGTAGCCATCCAAATTAAAACAACCGTTCAGACTGGGCTGATGACCCAGGATGAACGAGCGTCTCATACATGATGGCGATCGCCCTGCCACCCCACACTCGGTATAGTTCGTGAGCACTAAAACACAAAGGCAGAAACCTTGCAAGGTTTCTGCCTTTGTGTTTTAGTGCCGTACCAAACTACCCATGGATCTTGATCGGCTTCCACTATTCCAAAATATCATCGGAGCCACTGCCATACATAGATTCTAGCTGCATCAAAATCTTAGGTTTTAATCCTTCGAGGGCTTGCTTTAACTGAGCCTTGGCAGTGCCAGAGGCATTGGTTTTAGGAGCCATTTGCCCCATCGTAATCCAATCTTTGAACAACTTACACTGGGCTGGCTCAATCCTAGACGTAAGAACATTGGCACATTTCTGAGGATTTTCTTTGGCAAAAAACACAATACGATATTCGCCGTTCTCTCCTGAAAGACGGGTCAGTTGCTGCCCATAGGTTGTTTTGAGATCAATATAGCTAGACAACCAGCGGGGGCCATGTTGTTTGTTGTAGAGAACCGTGAGCCAGAGCATGACTGGGTGGGGGGGTGGAGCAAACAGAAAGTGAGTATTGCGGGTACAATCCCGACGGCGCTCAATTTCGTCTTGGGACAACATCACCCACAGGGCTACCAGCGGATCTTGGCTGGTAGGAATGGGCTTCGGGAACGAAATATCTCCGATGGGTGTATTGGCTGGCCAAGAGAGCCTCCGGCAGGCTTCATCGGGGTCAAGGTTTTGGGGGGGAGAGGGTCTATCGGTGACGGGCAACTTAGACAAAACGGCCTCAATCCGCTTGCCAATCTCGCGCCCACTGCCAAAGCGTTGCTCTAGGGGTTCGAGGGCTTTGATGATGTCGATCGCTGTTTGAGGGCGATCGCCCGGCTCCTTAGACAAACAACTCATGATGAGCGTTTCTAGAACCTTCGGCACCTTAATCGTGGCATTCGCTTCTAAAAAAGCACGCGGATGGTACTTATGGTGTGCTCGATACCAACTACCAAAGGTGTGAGTATCTGCATTGATGGGCATTTTGCCCGTCAGCATTTGATACATCATCACGCCCATGCTGTAGAGATCAGAGCGTGCATCCAGCTCTTGGCCTTCCATCTGCTCCGGCGACGAATAGGCCAACGTTCCCATAAAGCAGTTTGTCTGGCTGGAATCTGACTGTAGGGTTTTGGCGATGCCAAAGTCGAGCACCTTGGTCAATTCGCCAAAGCTGTCATCCTGGATGACGAGAATATTGCTGGGTTTGATATCCCGATGCACAATGGGGCAGAGTTTACCGCTAATGGGGATGCCATGGTGCGCCGTTTGCAACCCTAAACAGATTTGGCGGCTAATACTGAGGAAACGCGGCAGCTTCAAAGGCTGCTGCACAATGATTTCGCTGAGGTTCCGCCCCTGCAAATATTCCATCACATAAAAGGGAATACCATCTTCATCGATGCCATAGTCTGACACCCGAATGATATGGATACTGCGTTGCCCTAATAGAGCGCAGGTTGTAGCCTCTCGTTCAAAGCGATCGCGCATCTTTTGGGTGAGCATCGCCTGAGACAAAAACTTGATGGCAACAGGCACACCCCCCAATAGCGTATCTTTGGCCGCATAGACGCGCCCCATTGAGCCTTGCCCAACTAACTCTACAAGTTGGTAGCGATTATTGAGTTTGCGGCCAATGTTTGGGTCTGCCATCCCCATTGGTTTTGCTCCACGGATGCGGGGTTACGATGCTGCGGGAAAATTTGACCCTTTTTTAGGGGCAAGCAAGACACAACAGATTGACATTGCTTGCAGATAGAGTTGTACGACTAAAGACTGAAACTCAGGTTAGATAAAGCTTTTAACCTGCGATCGCCCTTGCTAAGCCTCAAGCCTAGCCATAGCGCACCCGCATCGGGTCAATTGCGAGGCGATGACGGCAACGCCAAAACCTTGCTTTTCAGTTGATTATTTTTTCTAGTTTCAACACCCTAACGTAATTTTAGGCAATTACATCGCTTCTGAGAGATAGACCTAGACAAATCGAGACAGAATAACCCCTAATCAATGCTAATTTCAGGGATTTTGGTAGGTACCAATCCTAAGAAATGCAATGGCTCTTCAGAAATCTGATCGGGTGTAAACCAGTGAATTGCGCGATCGCCCTCCCGCAGATCAAGTCGGTTTCTAATCTAAGCATTCCCGCCTGATTCAAGGAAGGCAACAAAGCCAATCGAATTGGTCAAGACAACGAGGGTTAAGCACTGACGAAACCTGAAAGGAAGAGAAGGCTGAGCGTCGTCGAAACCCATATAAGGCCGATAGGATTGACCCTACTAATGCCCGAGGTAAGCTTCTAGAACCTCTGGGTTATGTTGGATCTCTGCCGGGGTGCCGGAGGCCAAGTTACGGCCTTCAGCCATTACCCAAACGCGATCGCACAACGACATAATCACATCCATATTGTGTTCGATGATCAAAAAAGATAACCCCTGACGATTCCAGGTGCGAATATGGTCGCAGATTTGGTTAATCAGCGTGGGGTTAACCCCAGCCGCCGGTTCATCTAGCAGGATCAGTTTGGGGCGCGACATGAGGGCGCGGCCTAGTTCTAGGAGTTTGCGCTGCCCCCCGGAGAGCGACCCGGCGTAGTCTTGGGCTTTAGCTGCCAAGCCCACAGATTCTAAGATTTCCCAGGCGCGATCGCGTTGCTGTCGTTCCTCCTCAGCAATTTTGCCGGGTTGCAACCACACTTGCCAAAACCGTTCGCCCGTCTGCTGCTGGGTCGCCAGCAACATATTTTCCATGACCGATAACCGCGAGAGTACCCGTGCCACTTGGAAGGTGCGGGTTAGCCCTTGCCGCGCCACCTCATGGGAAGGCAGGGTATGGATCGGGAAACCATCAAATATCACGTCCCCTTGATCAGGATGAATCGCGTTAGCCAGCAGGTTAAAGAGGGTCGTTTTGCCCGCCCCATTCGGCCCAATGAGACCCGTAATGCTGCCGCTGGCGACCTCCAGGGTGACGCCATCAACCGCTCGCACGCCCCCAAAGCTTTTGCAGAGATTGCGCGCCGCCAACAATGGCGATGGAGCGGGGAAAGCCGCGATCGCCATCCCGTCTAATGCCTGAGGTGATTGAGACGGAGGTACTCTATCGACCAAGGGTCAGTTCCTCCTTTTTACCCAATAGACCTTGGGGTCGCCAGATCATCAAGACCATTAAAATCAGCCCAATCACCATGACCCGGAAGGCTCCTAGTCTGGCATCGTCTAAGGGGATGATATCTCGCAAGACGAAGCGCGTCATGGTGTCATATGCCCAAAAAACAGTGGCACCCAAGATCGTGCCAAGGTTGTTACCTGCGCCCCCTAAGACCACCATCGTCCAGGCATTGAAGGTGACGAGGGGGCGGAAGTTATCGGGGTATACCGTGGTGAGTTGCCAACTGTAGAGCGCCCCGGCCAAACCTGCCAGAAAACCGCCCAGCATAAAGGCTTGGAGCTTGTAAGCAAAGACATTTTTACCGAGGGCACGGGCGACTTCTTCGTCTTCACGGATGGCTTTGATGACTCGACCCCAGGGCGATCGCACCAATCGCTCTAAGCCCCAGTAGATCACCGCCACTAACACCACCGAAATTAACATCAAGCCACTTTTACTGGGGTTGCGGTCATAGTGATAGAGCGCTGAGAGGGCATAGCCAAAGATGCCCACACCCACAAGACTGCCCAGCAGCACGGCCACAATGCCTAGCCCGTGGTTCCAGGCGGGGAGGCGGTGGTCTGCCCGGTGACCTAGGGCGACATAGCCCCAAACCAATCCCACAAAGGAGGTGAGCAGTAGCATACCCAAAACCCACGGAGGAACGGCGGCAGATTGCTTCAGGCTACGGGCGATCGCCCCAATCGCCACTAACAGCGCCCCCAAGGAAAGGACATACCCCAGCGCCCAGACGACGCTCTGCCATAAATCTGCGGCCAAGAACTGCTTCCCGGTGCGGCGTAGCCAGCGAAACCCTTGCCAATAGGCTAAGCCCACCACCGTTGTGAGAATTGCCATGAACACCAGCCGCGTCAATAGATTAGGAGACAGGTTGGCTAGGGGCAACGGAAAGCGCTGAATGCCGAAGGTGCCGCGCGTCAGCCAGTCTTCATTGACGGCAATGAGGCGAATGACTTCTGAAACGCCAATGGTGACGATGGCGAGATAGTCTTGGCGCAGGCGCAGGGTGGATAAGCCAATGAGCAACCCCAACAGAGCCGCCGCTAGCCCGCCTAGTAGCACGGCCACGATCAGCGGCACCCCTGCCATGCTCAGCAAGACCGTCGTATAGGCTCCGAGGGTCATAAAAGCCACATGGCCAAAGTTAATCAGCCCAGCAAAGCCCCATTGCAGATTGAGGCCGAGGCCAAACACTGCAAAAATTGCCGTAAAAATTATCAACGAAACAATGAAGCCTTCCATGCCAAATGCCAATAAATGAGGGGGATCTTGGCTGAGTTAAGCGCTATACCTATTCTTTGAGAAACTGCGTAGAGCAAGGGGCTGAAGCCCCTTGCCTGATGGAGGCAACCCTGGGCAGCTTGCTATCAAACTGGGATTCATCAAACTGGTATAGCCGTAGCCATGAGTCATAGGACATTGATCTGTCATTCCCGCGCAGGCGGAAATCCATCTTGAGAGTCGGGCAACCCATGGATTCCCGTTTCCACGGGAATGACGCTGATATGTCCTAAATTTTGTGGCTATGGCTATATTAATCAAACTGGTATCAATCGATGGATTTTTTGAGGGATAGATTGGTTTTTGAGAAGATGAATCGCGTCTGTGATTAAGCGTACTTTGGGAAGCGAACTGGGGTAAAGCTGATCGGCTTAAAATCCGAGGAAATCTTCAAAAAGCTACCCGTTGGGGGCTACGTCACCATCTTTTAGCCCCTTCTTCTATCCTATTGGAGGGTTTTCTAAACATTAGCCATTCCATCCTAAAGAATCCATAGATTTCCTTAATGGATTTTGTCAATGCATTTCTCAATGGATTCCCCCAGTTCCTATGGGGATCAAGACTGGGGATCTGGGCACCTGATCCCTGGAAAGACGGTAATCTGAAGGAAGACCGTAGCAGTCGCGGGCATACCCGCAACCGCTGTCATTACGCAAGGTGGACGGATAAGGCATGGGTGCGATCGCCTCCCAACTCGAATCACAACTCGAATCCATCGTCGGTGCCGCAGCGCTGACAACCTGGGATAGGCTGCCCCCCGATCGCCAAACCGCTTTGGGTGCAGCCTTGCAACCGGGGACGTTCCCTGACTGTGTGGTGGCTCCTAGAACTGTCAGCGAATTGGCGGAGGTCGTGGCTTGGGCTGCCCAGGAAAAGGTGCCGTTATTGCCCTGCGGCCAAGGGTCTAAGCTGGCTTGGGGTGGCTTGGCGGAGGGCATTCGAGTCGTGGTTTCGACGGAGCGCTTAACCCACATCCTCGACCATGCGGTGGGAGATATGGTGGTAACGGCAGAAGCGGGGGTATCGTTTGCGGCGCTGCAAGCCCAACTGGCCACCCATCGGCAGTTTATTAGCCTCGACCCGGCCTATGGCGATCGCGCTACCCTGGGGGGCATTGTGGCCACCGCCGATGCCGGAGCCTTGCGCCAGCGCTATGGCGGCGTGCGAGATCTATTGATTGGCCTCAGCCTGGTGCGTTGTGATGGCAAAATCGCGAAGGCTGGGGGCAAGGTCGTCAAAAATGTGGCGGGCTATGACTTGATGAAGCTGATGACCGGATCTTACGGCAGCTTAGGCATCCTGAGCCAACTGACCTTTCGCACCTACCCGCTCCCCGATGCTGCCGGAACAGCCGTGCTCACCGGAAACGGAGAGGCGATCGCCCACCTCCTCCAAGCCCTGCTCTTATCCTCCCTAACGCCTACAGCCATTGAGCTACTCGCTCCCCCCACCCTAGTCGCCCTAGGTCTAGGGCAAGGGCTACCCTCAGATCTGGGGTTATTCATTCGCTTCCAAAGCATTGCGATCAGTGTTGAGCAACAACTGGCGCAGGCGCTTGAGATGGCGCAAGCCCAAGGGTTAAAGGGCGATCGCCTCCTGCCCAGCGCCACGGATGATCCTGAAGCAAGTCTATGGAAACAATTACGAGAATTGTGGGATAGCCCCGCCCATGCGACCACTATCACTTGCAAAATAGGAGTAAGACCCAGCCAAGCCGTGGCCTTACTCACCGACCTGCACGCCCAATTTCCACTTACCCTCGGCACCATCCATGCTGGCAGCGGCCTAGGCACCGTGGCCTGGGAGGTCGGCGCGATCGCCCCCGCTTCCCTCGCAACACAATTGCAGGAAATGCGCGATCGCTGCCAAACCCAGGGCGGCTTCCTGTCGATCCTACAAGCCAGCCCCAACCTCAAACACCAGCTTCAGCCCCATTTAGAGTTATGGGGCATGGTCGGCAACAGCCTCCCCCTCATGCAAGACCTAAAGCAGCGCTTTGATCCCCAGCGCATCCTCAGCCCTGGGCGGTTTGTGGGTCAGATCTAGCGATCCCCACCATCCATCCTCCAGTTCTCAACCCCTGATCCCTGCACCCATTACTCCATGCAAACCTCCGAAAATCCGGCTCTTCAACCCCCCTCAAACAACCCCGCCCCAAGCGCTGGGTTTGATCCCCAGAATCCCCCCGACCCGGCGCTGATTAATGCCTGCGTCCATTGTGGCTTCTGCCTCTCCACCTGCCCCAGCTACCGCGTCATGGGCAAGGAAATGGATTCGCCCCGAGGCCGCATTTACCTAATGGAAGCAATCAACAATGGCGAGGCTCCCCTAGAAGCCCCGGCCATTGAGCATTTTGACTCTTGCCTAGGGTGCTATGCCTGCGTCACCACCTGCCCATCAGGGGTGCAATATGATCGCCTGATCGAGGCCACCCGCCCCCAAATCAACCGCAACCACAACCGCCCCCTCGCCCAAAAACTCCTGCGCCAACTGATTTTTGCGCTGTTCCCCTATCCCCAACGCTTGCGCCTGCTGATGCGCCCCGTGGGGCTATATCAAAGCACGGGGCTACAAACCTGGCTGCGATCCCTGGGCTGGCTCCAGCAGATTTCGCCCCAGCTAGCGGCCATGGAAGGCTTGCTGCCGCCCCTCTCGCCCCAAGCCTTCCAAGACACCCTCCCCCAGCGCATCCCAGCCCAAGGGCAACAGCGCTATCGGGTAGGGGTGCTGCTGGGCTGTGTGCAACGGTTGTTTAACCCCGAAGTCAACGATGCGACCGTCCGCGTGTTGACGGCCAACGGCTGCGAAGTCATCATCCCCCCTAACCAAGGGTGCTGCGGTGCTCTGTCCCACCACCAAGGGGAAGAAGACCAAGCCCGCGCCTTTGCCCGTCGGTTGATCGATGCCTTTGCCGATACCGATGTAGATGCGGTGGTGATCAATGCCTCGGGGTGCGGCCACACCAGCAAAGATTATGGCCACCTGCTCAAAGACGACCCAGCCTATGCCGAGCGGGCTGCGGCCTTTTCGGCCAAGGTCAAGGATGTTCAGGAGTTTCTATATAACGTGGGGCTGACGGCTCCACTGTCGCCGTTGCAGGATGGGAAGTTGGCGATCGCCTACCAAGATGCGTGCCACATGCTCCATGGCCAAAAAATTAGCCTCCAACCCCGCCAACTCTTGCGCCAAATCCCTGGGGTACAAATCCGCGAACCCATTGATGCAGCCCTCTGTTGCGGCAGTGCTGGGGTTTACAACATCCTGCAACCCGAAGTTGCGGAAGAACTGGGTCGCCAAAAAGTAACCAACCTGCTCAACACCGGAGCCTCGGTGGTGGCATCCGCTAACATTGGCTGCTTCGTGCAAATTAGCAACCACCTCGAAAAGCAAGGTCACGTTATGCCGGTGCTGCACCCGATGCAACTTCTAGATATGTCAATTCGGGGCGATCGCCTCCAATCTGACGACCTCTAAACGACCTACAAAAAGACCCAGTTCTGAGCCGCTCAAGGGTAGCCAAAATTTTGTTAGCAAAAACCTGATTCAGGAGAAAGACGTAATTATTTGTAAGCCGCATTTCGACTGCGCTCAATGCTCAAGCTCTGACGGGAAGAGGGTTGAGCGGAGTCGAAACCCGGTAACTAAGCTCGATTTAATTCAGCCCACCGACTTAAGAGGGCTTACATTGCCATAAATTCTGTTGCGCTAGGAATGCTAAACACCTACGGCTGTTCAATTCATCTTGAGGCATTCATCTTGAGGAAGTCGGGGCAGGTAGCCAAGGAATTTCAACTCTAAATGAGAGCCATGATTCTGGGTTATCAACTCGAACCATTCCGCCTAGTTGCTCTACTTTTTGCCGCAGGAGGGCAAGCCCCAATCCGGTACCCCGAGACTTCCAGGGATCATGGCTAGGCACCCGATAGAAGCGATCAAACAAATGATCTAGTTCTTCAGCAGATAGATTGACTCCAGAGTTGCTAACGGTCAGTTGAAAGGTTTGGTCTGTGGCATGGGCCGTCACCCTAATGGTTTCATGGGGGGCAGTATATTTGCAAGCATTATTTAGCAACTCAGCTAGAATTCGCTTAAATACTGATGCATTGGTCGTGAGCGATTGGAGATTGGGTTCTATATTAATCTGAAGTTGTTGATGTTGATCGGCGATCCGTACTTCAAAAGACTCGATGATGTTGAGTAGCCAGAAGTTGAGGTCAAACGTATTCAAGGGTAGGGGTTCTTTCTGCCCATCGATTTGACTCAGATCAAGCAGATCATTAATGAGGGTAATTTCTTGGTGACACTCAACCCTCAAAATTTTAGATATCGGTCAAAGCGAAGATGACATTCTTCAAGGGATAGGGGTTCTTTCAGGCTCAGCTCTAGCATATGAATTGCCATGTTGATATTCGACAATGGCGTCCGCAATTCATGGGAAACGGTGCTCAAAAAAGTATCTTTAACCTGATGTAGTTGTTCTAATTCCTGCACCTGAGCTTGAGCCGCTTGATATAAACGAGCTTGGCGAATACCGATCGCACATTGATTTGCAACCTGCTCCACTAACCGAATTTCGGTATCACTAAAAACATCTAAGCTTGGCTTAAATAAATGTAGCCCGCCAATTACCGTTTGGGCATCAATAATGGGGCACATCAAGATCACCCTGGGTGTTGTAAAGCGGGTTGGCTTCATTTCACACAGTTGCAAATACTGCCCTTGCAGCATCTGGCTATAGCCCTCTGGGGTCACATCTATCGGGATGATTGAGTCAGTTTCGATGGGTGAATCGGCGATCGCCAAATCATCACTGCGGTGGCTCTGATAACGGATCGTAAACGTATCGGTTTCTGCATCATAGAAAGTGGCTTCACAGTCCAAAACATCTAAGCTTTGGACAAGTTCTTGCACAACGACTTGCAAAATCTGATGCTCATCGAGGCTGTCATGAACATGATCGGCGATCCGCTTGAGGCTCGTTTCAAAGTCTAATACTTGCTGGAGTTGAGCTGTTCGCTTTTCAACCTGACATGCTAGCTCTGTATTGAGCTGTTCTAGTAGAAAATTTATCCGTTTTTGGGGAGTAATGTCATGCAATAACCAGAGGCAATTAAAACCATTCCCTTCAGGATTACAAGTCATAGACAATGTAATAGAGACTGCCACTGACTCTCCTTGGTAGGGAGAGACTTGGGTTTCCCAATGCTGGGTCTTCACCTGCTCAGAAGAATATTGCTGGTTAATCTGATCGAGCATGGCATAAAAGATCGGACGCGCTGAGTATGCTATAAACAGCGACAACGGTTTGCCAGACAAGGCTTCTTGCGATCGATTAAACATGAGGGCGATCGCCACATTCGCCTGCTGAATGATCCCCATCTGATCAGTTACAAGATAACCATCTGGCGCTAAATTAAACAAGTCTTGATAGCGTTGACGCTCTGCTTCAACCAACTGGCGAGTCATCAACAGCGTATGATTTTGCAGACGTAGTTCTTCTTCCGATGTATGCAATTCTTCTAATACAAAGTTAAGCTCATTAATTGCATCGTTAATGAGGTTTTCTTGTGCCGGAAACTCTGTTGCCCGTTGGCGCAATAACAATGCCCGTTGATAAACGGCTTCAATTTGCTTTGCCATAGTCATAGTCATGCTTTTCTCATATAGCGGTTCCTGGTTCAGTGAAGTACAGGTTGATTTTTGAAAGCCTTATTCTAGTAAGGGTTTTGTCGGGGTCTACTGTACCTCACCCGGCAAAGAACCGCTATAGCCTCAAGTTAGGACGAGCTTAAGCTCTAGATCGATACCGAGAAGCAAGAGAATAACGTCTGTTATGGGAGCTTTTAGAGTTTTCAAAGAAATGACTCCTTAACCGTTGAAGACTCTCAAATTCTTACGTTCACAGAAATGAATAGATCGGTAGAATGCTTTTTAACTTCAAATATTTCTAGAAGAGTTCTATTTATCCATAGAGATCTCAGAAATTTTGCGTTGAATCAGAACAAAAATCGCTTAGGTCAGGGGTTGAGGGGATGATCTGCCACCGGGGGAATGGCTTGGAGCGACCAAAGGAGCATCGTCTTGCGGTGCTTAGGGTCTTTGATAGGGGTGATGGCGATCGCCACCGAAATTAAGGTTCCCTTCCGGGGGTTAAGCATGACCTCCCAGCTCTGGCCAGGAACGACATTCATTAAGTGAGATTGAAAGCGATCGCGATCAGGCTCATCAATAAACACCAGCACGGGTTTGTTGATGAGATAGTCTTGGGGCATAAAGAACAATCGATCGGCAGCGTAGCGGTTAGCCTGTTGAATATTACCATGCAAATCAGTAAGCAACTGGCCGCTGGGGGCAAGCTCAAACAATAATTGATAACACTGACGTTCGATTTCAACAGCCTGCCGGGTGGCCGCTAATTCTAGATTTTGCTGGTTCAACTCCTCTTGGGATGTCTGCAACTCTTCTAAAACAAAGTAGAGTTCTTGGAGTGCTTTTTCAAGCAGTTCTGGTGAAACAGGGGATTCTGTCGCATATTGCCGCAAAAGCAATGCCCGACGATAAACCGCCTCAATCTGATGGAATATATCCATTTTATGTTCCTCATTGGGGAACAGGGAAATTAGTTCAAAGCGCCTGAATATTCTGTAATCTTCTGTAATACTCAGTAGATAAAACCTTGAGAAAAAGAATTCAAGGGTTTGTATACAAAGCTACGCACCCGCCCCAAAATTACGCAGTTCATGAGATAGATTAGGTTACGCTACTCAGAATAGTGGGGTGACATCCAACATTAACGCGCTGGGCAAGGCACAAACTCCCATTTGTCAGCAAGGGCTTCAGGGTCATCCATGTGCCTTATTGGCTTCAAAAATGCTGTAGTGCAGTTAATTCTTGCTTTAACCTGTGCGCTCAGTCAGCCTATAAGTAGCTCAGACTACATTAATATACTAGGCACCTTAGCCTTTAAAGACTTTTTAAGTAAACTGGAAGACTTGAATCAAACAGATCAGTCATTTAGACGACATTCTAAATGATGCTTCGCCTCATGTTTTTTGAAATACCTAGCATCCTTTCTACGCTTTACCTAAGAGCTTGACTACAACGGGGTAGCTCTGAATAGAAAGTGCAATGATTTGCTAGGGATTGGGTGCGAATAGTGAAGTCATTCGTTATGCCTCA
>Ga0105044_10001542_pt1 | contig 30986 bp, 29 predicted proteins | sample MAT01_FD_78092 | JGI IMG/M metagenome (GOLD analysis project Ga0105044, IMG submission 78092) | Freshwater microbial communities from Lake Fryxell liftoff mats and glacier meltwater in Antarctica - MAT-01 | ecosystem: Environmental > Aquatic > Freshwater > Ice > Liftoff microbial mat | place...
GTAGAGACTGGATTTGGCAGTTTTTAAAAGAACTATAGCTCTTGGCTCATATCCGCCAAATGGCGGACGGGAGTTCGATCCTCCCCTTCGCAACAAAGGAAAGAGCCATCCGCCAGATGGCGGATGGCTCTTTCAATTTTCCGAAACAGTTGCACTTTCAACTGGCAAGGACTGACTACCTCCTCTCTTCTTGCTGCCCGAAGTGTGCATCTTCAGGTTTATAACTACATCAATGAAATCAGGTTTTGTAAACATATTTGGCAGGCCCAATGCAGGTAAAAGCACATTATTGAATGCGTTGATGGGAGAGAAGCTGGCTATCGTTTCACCCAAAGTGCAAACAACCCGCCATCGCATCAAAGGAATAATAACGGAAAAGGAATACCAGGTAGTATTTTCTGATACTCCCGGCATCATCGAGCCTAAATATAAACTGCATGAAAAAATGATGCAGGCAGTAAAAGGGGCATTGGAAGACGCAGATGTGGCCATGCTACTGGTAGATGTAAAAGAAAAATGGGAAGAATGTGATGCCATATTTACTGCATTGAAATTAAAAGTGCCTGCTGTGGTAGTGCTGAACAAGATTGATTTGGTAAGTGAAGCAACAATTAAAGAAGCGATTGATTTTTTTTCCACAAAACCGTATTGCAAAAAAATAATTACTATTTCTGCCTTATCAGGAATTAATAAAAAGAAACTGGTAAATGGGTTATTAGAATTTTTACCGGAAGGAGAACCTTTTTATGATGGGGATGATATTTCTGATCTGAATACGAAATTTTTTGTGAGTGAGCTGATACGGGAAAAGATTTATGAACTGGCACAGGACGAAATACCATATCACACCACCGTATTGGTAAGAGAATATAAAGAGAAAACAACACTGGTAAAAATAGTGGCCGATATCATCGTTCACCGGGAAACACAAAAAGCTATATTGATTGGCGATAAGGGCTCGATGATAAAACGAATAGGGTCAGAAGCAAGAAAAGATATAGAAGCATTTATACAACAGAAGATATTTTTAGAATTATTTGTAAAAGTGAAGCCTAAGTGGAGAGAGAATGAGATGCAGTTAAGGGAGTATGGTTATTAATAACCTGTCCCTAAAGGGAACTTAAGCTAAAAATGCATTATAAATTGCAAACCATTTGAAAGCAAAAAGAATAGTAACAATATTTAGTAATCCATTCCGGATTTTTGATTGTAATAAAGTGATTAAAATATTCGGAGTATAAAGCCCCTTTTGGGGTTTGGGGTATATGAGTTTTACAGTAGCAATAGTAGGAAGACCGAATGTAGGAAAGAGTACACTCTTTAACCGTTTGCTGGAGCAGCGAAAGGCAATCGTTGACGATATGAGTGGTGTAACCCGTGACCGTCAGTATGGTGTTACGGACTGGAACGGTAAAACCTATAACGTAATTGATACGGGCGGCTTTGTTTCAGGCAGCCAGGATGTATTTGAAAAAGAAATTGCCAAGCAGGTATTGATTGCATTGGAAGAAGCTAATGCCATCATCTTTATGGTGGATGCTACTACCGGGATGACTAATCTTGATGATTCAATGGCTTCTTTATTGCGACGGAGTGCCAAGCCGGTTTTTTTAACCGTAAATAAAGTTGATAGCAATGACCGGCTGATGGAAGCTTCTGAATTCTATAGCCTGGGGTTCGAACATATTTTCTTTATTGCAGCAGCAAGCGGAAGTGGCACTGGTGAATTATTAGATGCTGTGGCAGATTTGATAACCGAGGATGCATCTGAAGAAACAAAAGAGATAGATGCACTACCCAAGTTTGCTATTATTGGTCAGCCCAATACCGGAAAATCGTCTTTGCTCAATGCGTTAATTGGCCAGGAAAGAACTATTGTAAGTGATATTGCCGGTACAACAAGAGATTCCATACACACTCATTATAATCTTTTTCAGAAAGAATTTGTTTTAATTGATACAGCCGGTATCCGCCGGAAGGCTAAAGTGCATGAAGACCTGGAATTTTATTCTGTTATCCGTGCCATTAAGGCGGTGGATGAAGCTGATGTTTGTTTATTGTTACTGGATGCAGAAAAAGGGATAGTGGCGCAGGATCTTAACATATTCAGCCTCGCAGTTAAAAAAGGGAAGGGTGTTGTTATACTGGTGAACAAATGGGATTTGATAGGGAAAGAAACAAATACAGCCAAAGAATATGAAGCTGAGTTGAAGAAAAAATTAGCACCCTTTAATGATGTGCCCATTTTATTTGTTTCAGCCAAAGAGAAAACAAGGATATTCAAAGCCATAGAAATAGCATTGGAAGTGTATGAGCACAGGCAGCAAAAAATACCTACTTCACAGTTGAATGACGTTATGCTGAAAGCTATTCAGTCGTATAACCCACCCGTAGTAAGAGGCAATGCTATAAAAATTAAATTCATTACCCAATTACCGACTGCTGTAACTTCTTTTGCGTTTTTCTGTAATTTTCCTGACGATATTAAAACCCCGTATAAAAACTACCTGGAAAACCAGCTACGGCAGAATTTTAACTTCAGCGGGGTTCCAATCAGGATTTTCTTTAGAAAAAAATAGAGAAACTTTAAGTGCAATCGTAGAACTACGATTCCTGTCATGTAATATTTCTTAGTAATTGCTTGCATAATCAAATTGTTGTAATTAATTTGGCATTCTATCTAACAAAGGACCCATTGACCGTACCTGAAATCTATCCTTCCTGAAATCCCCTTTATCCTGCACTATCATTTTATAAGATGAATTTGCTGATGATTGTAACAGCTAATAAATCCGTCCAACTCCTTTTGAACAGCCAGCAATAATTTGTAATTCCTAATCTGTTCAATATGAAACTTATAATCATTCCCGCATTGTTTTTCAGTTTTGCTACTTACGGACAAATAAGCAGCATTGATCTTGTCCATCATACTCCTGCTGGAAATAGCATGGTTCAGACACAGTCGTCTCCAGCAGTTACTGCTAAAGCAGATTTAAAAATCGATAAATCAAAAAAGTGGAAACTCGATGGCAACAAACGCTTAACCGGAGCCTTGCTATTAACTGCGGGCCTTGCTAAAGGGTTCAACGAGGGATTGCAGTATAAGTACAATGGGTTTGAGAAAATTTTTCCAAAAGCAAACGATCAATGGTTTTATCCCACTTTCAGTTATAATAATAAGTATAAAGATAATGACCCGACCAAAGGGCCTAAATTTCCGTTGTCAACTTCTGCATTGGTAATGTTTACCGACCAGTATCACCTGAATAATTTTATTCACCGGGCAGCCCTTACTGCGGCATTGATAATAAAAATTGGGGACGGTAAAAAACCATTCAAGCATTATGTGTATGATGTATTGTATTACACTGCCTGCTACCAGATAGGATTTCAGGCAATACACATGCCTATCGCTGCGAGGAATTTATAGGGGAAAACAGTCTATATATTACTTTTTTTCTTGATGGTTGTTTTTTTCACCATTGGTATTTTTAATCGCTTTGCTTCTTCATTCCAGGCTGCTGCGGTTACTATCATTTCTCTTACCTGAAATGAAGCAATATCTTTTTTAGTGGTGATGGTAACGGTGGCAATGGTGGCCCTGTTTTTCAGGGATAGATGTGGAAACTCGTCAAGCAGATCTTTGCCCCTGCAAAAAGCAACATCAACTCCTTCTTTAGTATTGTTGAGGTACATGAACATGCCGAAGTAATGATAGAAAGGAATTTTAAAACTGACCTTTTCCTCAATGCCGGGCACATTCTCAAAAATGATTTCTCTCAATAGCTCACAAATTTCCCGTTTGTTATCCGGCAAACTTTCAATGTATTCATCCACGGTTCTCATTTACAGTATTTTTATCCAAATTGCTGAATGATGCTGGTGACTTGTTTTGCAAAAGCAACAGCTTCCTGTTGTTTCTGTGCAATAAAACTGTTGTCTTTTAGTTTGCCGATTACTTTTTCCATTTCCTGTTCTGTTTCATACACCATTTGACGGAAAGGATTGTTATAGTCTTTTGCCCTTGACTCGTAAATGCCTTTTGTCATCCATTCTTTTGTAACGACAGCTTGTTGTAAAAGGCTGATGAAAATTTTTTTACTGAATTTATTAGGAGAAAGTTGTAACACTTCAAGCAGTGATGCAAAAGCATGTTGAAATTTTTCAGCAGAGTAAGCATTACTTTTTTTATCGTAGAAGTCATGCACTTCATCCCAACTCTCAATTTTGCCGGAACGGATATTGCGGATAAGTGTATTAACGGCTTTTTCCGGCATTAACTGACCACCAATATTTTTCCAACGATTTCGTACAGGAGTATTCGGCAATGATTGCACCAATTTTTGCCAGGAAGAAATTTGTTGTTCTTCTATAAAACGAATAAGCTGACAAGTACCGTAATAAATAATCATTTCTTTAAAAATACTGTACCCCTCAGCTACTTTTATTAATTGTACTTTACGCTGACTGTTTTCAAATCCGTCTGCCAGAATTTCCAGGTCAGTGATTGACCCGGGATTTTTTTCCAGTATTTCTTCGCCGGTTTTAGCAAGATTTTTTTCTTTTATTTCTTTTTTGTGCTGTTTGGCCCATGCTTTTGCAGTAGCTTTTTTCAATAATTCCAATGCCTCTAGTATTTCATTGAGGCTATCAGGTGCCAGAAAATCGTATTCTATCTCCTGTAGTTTATTGGCCCGTTTATCCCGGCTGATATATTTCCCCACATTGCGGGAAAGTGCATACATATTATACATGAACCAATAGCCCGGCATTACCGTTAGCTTATCTGTACTTACTTCATTACTTACTAAGGAGAAGGGTATAGGGATATTTAATTCTGCCGGAAAATCTCCTTTTGCAATTAAAGTGAAGGATGCAAATTTTGAATTGTGCTTCAGGCTTACACATAGCCCCGGCCAAAAACCACGGCCTGCAATTATTTCACCGTCAGCACCTCTTGAGTTATGATTGGAGCCAATCGTAGCACCAGCGGCCATATTGCTTTGTCCTAATAACGTAGCAGCACAAAGAAATGAATTGTTATGGTGCTGTTCATGCGCCGGGAAGATGAGTGAATTTAATACCTCGCAGCAAGATATAGTAGAGTTATCGCCGAGGTAGGAGTTGATCAGCCTTGCTCCGTATTTTAATTGTGAATTAGAACCCATCATAAAGCGAACGGCTTTTACTCCATAAAAAATACGGCAGCCAAGGCCTACGATTCCGTTGACCAATTCACAACCTTCACCAATCTGAGATTTATCAGCAGGGCCTGAATTAATGGTGAGATTCTTTAATTTGTTCGCCCCCTTTATATATGCATCTGTACCAATCCACACATCTTTGATGATGCCACAGTTTTTAATAACTGTCCTGTCGCCTATTTTTCCATAATAGCCTCTTTGTGTATCAAATCTTTTATCAGTAAACTCTTTAAACTTCTGTAATAACTTTTCATCATTCCTGTATTTTGACCAGAGCCACGCATCGCTTGCCAGCATTCCATTAAAAGGAAGTACGCTGCGGCCTGCATTTTCATTGCATATCTCCATCCATATACGGACGGTTTCTTTTTCTCCTTTTTTTAATACACCGTTACCAAACTTGGAGTGATTGGTTGTTGCCAGTTCATTAATATTTACCAGTATTACGTCATTGCCGGTAATGTAATGGCTCATGAAGTTTACATTATCAATTACCACATTGTCGCCAATATCACAACTGATGATAGTGCTGTTGTACAAACCTACCGGCATTCGCAGGGTATTAAATTCTACGAAACAGGGCTCCAGTTTGCCAATGCGTACTAAACCATAAAAAGCACAATTCTTTACCAGGGTGGGATTGAAGGCATCTGCTACCTCTACTTTTGTCCAATTGTCGGAGCTATTGGCATTGCGTTCCAGTATTTTTATTTCTGCGGGGGTGAGTTGTCTGTATTTAATACCGCTGCGGTTTTGAATATTGCGGAGATAGTATTCGTTCTTGCCTTTTGGGATAAATTCTTTTGGAATAAAATCATATCCTAAAGAAGCAATGGGTTTTTTGATGATGTTGTTCATGAAGCTGGTTTCTGGTTGCTTGTTTTCTTGTTTTGCCGCTTGTATTTTATGACCCCGGTTTAATCATATTTTCTCAAAAGGAATAATTGTATAAAAAAAAGAAGCCCCTATGCATTAGTGACTCCTGTAACCAAAAACCAGCAACGAGTTCCTATTCAACAGTAACGGATTTTGCCAGGTTCCTCGGCTTATCTACATCACATCCGTTTGCTACACCGATATAATAGGCCAATAATTGCAACGGAATCACACTTAGCATCGGTGCAAGAATTTCATCTGCTTCAGGAATTATCATTACATCCTCAGAAAGTTCCCTCGAAACTTCATCACCCTCAGTTATTACTGAAATAACCCGGCCTTTCCGGGCTTTTATTTCCTGCATATTGCTAATCACTTTTTCATGATAAGCATCTTTCGTAGCAACAAAGACAACGGGTAAATTTTCATCTACTAATGCTATTGGGCCATGTTTCATTTCTGCAGCAGGATAACCTTCTGCATGAATGTAAGAGATCTCTTTTAGCTTTAATGCACCTTCCAATGCAATAGGAAAATTGTAGCCCCGTCCGAGATAAAGAAAATCCCTTGCACCCTTATATTTTTCTGCTAAGGCTTTAATATTATCGCTATGCTTTAATGTCCAGGCTGCTTTTTCTGGTATTTCCTCCAGTTCCTTTAACAGGTTCATATAGCGATCCTGTGAAATACTGCCTTTTATATAACCAATCTTCAACGCAATCATGGTGAGAACAGCCAGCTGTGCAGTAAATGCTTTGGTGCTTGCCACACCAATTTCCGGCCCTGCATGAGTATAAGCACCGGCATGGCTCATCCGGGCAATGGATGACCCTACCACATTTACCACCCCCAATATAATAGCACCTTTTTCTTTCGCTTTTTCAATGGCCACTAATGTATCTGCCGTTTCGCCACTTTGTGAAATCGCAATAATAACATCACCCTTATTAATAACAGGATTTCTATACCGGAACTCAGAAGCATATTCTACTTCTACATTAATGCGGCAAAGTTCCTCGAAAATATATTCGGCTACAAGCCCCGCATGCCAACTGGTGCCACAGGCTATCATCACAATCCGGTTAGCATTTACAATTTGTTCAGCATATTGCTGAATACCACTCATGGTAATAGTGCCTTCAACGGCATCTAATCTTCCTCTCAGGCAATCATGTATTGTTTGTGGTTGTTCAAAAATTTCTTTCAGCATGAAATGCTCGTAAGCACCTTTTTCAATGGCCGCCAGTTCTATGTCTAATTTTTGAACATAAGGGGTTATTTTTTCATTACCCAGATTTTTCAAAATCAGTTCATCCGGTTTTACTATCGCCAGTTCATAGTCGTTTACATACACTACTTCTTTTGTGTATTCAAGCATGGGTGATGCATCAGATCCGAGAAAATGTTCGCCTTTGCCAATGCCAATAACCAGCGGACTTCCTTTTCTTGCGGCAATAATGGTATCTGGTTTGTCTTCATCCAGCAACAGGATGACATAAGCACCAGTTACTCTTTTCAAAGCCACCCTTACGGCTTCTTCCAAATCACACTGGTTATTCTTTTTAATTTCTTCAATAAAATTCAGCAACACTTCGGTGTCGGTATCGCTGGTAAAAACGTAGCCTTTATTGCTTAACTCTTTCTTTAACTGCGAATAATTTTCAATAATACCATTATGGATCATCGCCAATTTGCCACTTGATGATTGGTGGGGATGTGCATTGCGGTCACTCGGTTCGCCGTGGGTGGCCCAGCGGGTATGGCCTATGCCAACGTTGGCATGCAGGTCTTTACCAATGATGCTTTCTTCCAGTTCAGCCACCTTGCCTTTTTTCTTATATACTTTCAGACCGCTGCCATTTTGCAGGGCAACACCGGTGCTGTCGTAACCCCGGTATTCCAAACGTTTCAATCCTTTAATGATAATGGGATAAGCTTCCCTGGAGCCGGTGTATCCAACAATTCCACACATTGGTTTTTACGTTTTAATTGAGCCTGTTGTCTTTTATAAAGACAAAGTTGCGGCAAAGGTATAGATTTCAAAACATGCAAACGTTTGATTGATTGCAAAGCTAAAATCTGAAAAATAAGGCATATGTCCAAACAGATTGTAGCGGAAAGTGATGGTTTAAAGCAATACTCCCTTTAATATTAAGAAAGCCGTGCCAAAATAAATCAGCAAACCTGTTACATCTACCAGCGTAGCAATAAATGGGGTAGAGGAAGTGGCAGGGTCGGCTCCCAATCTTTTTAATAATAAGGGAAGCATGGAACCCATCATAGTGCCCCACAAAACAACACCAATGATGGCGATACCTATAGCAAACCCAATCCGGATAAAATGTTCCCCAAATAATCCGAAAAAATGATAGCCACCAAAAACGATAAAGAAACCAAGTATGCCCAACGTTACTCCCATAAAGAGGCCGGATTTTATTTCTCTTTTAGCAATGCGCCACCAGTCATGCACGGTTATTTCTCCCAATGCCATGGCCTGAATAATAAGGGTAGCTGCCTGCGAGCCACTATTTCCTCCACTCGAAATAATTAATGGAATAAAAGTAGATAGCACCAACACCTGTTCCAGGGTTTTTTGAAAACCCGACATCGCAGCGATAGTCAGTGTTTCTCCTACAAATAAAATGATAAGCCAGATAATTCTTTTTTTAAACAGTTTAAATAATGGAACATCCAGGTAAGGTTCATCCAAGGCGGCTGTACCACCCATTTTTTGCATATCCTCGCTAAACTCTTCACCAGCCACCCACAGAATATCATCAATGGTAATGATGCCCAGTAATTTATTGCTTTTACTAACTACCGGGAGGGCTACCCGATTATTCATTTTAAAAATTTCACTTGCCATTTCCTGGTCATCTTCAGGATGCAAGGCGATAAAACGGTCATCCATCAGCTCTGATACTTTTTTATCAGGCGGGTTTAAAATGAAATCCCTGATACGGATATCATCCAGTAATTCACCTTTATCATTAATTACATAAATAACGTTGATGGTTTCGCTGTCTTTTCCATACTTACGAATGGTAGAAAAAACTTCTTCAATGGTATTCCACGGATACACATACACATAGTCAGGTGTCATCAGCCGGCCAATACTATTTTCAGGATAACCCAGCAATGACAAGGTTATTTTTCTTTCCTCCGGATCCAGCAGTTTGATTAATTCTCTTACCACATTACTTGGCAGTTCTTCTAAAAAATCTGTACGGTCATCCGCCGGTAAGTCATTGAGTAATGAAGCAGTTGTATTGGGAGGTAATTCATGTATAACTCTTTTTTGTACAGACAGGTCGAGTATTTTAAAAACACTGGCCGCCCGGTGTACGGACATGCTGGCAATGATGTTGCTTTCATAATCTGGAAATTCCTCCACTAATACGGCCACATCGCTGATGTTCTGGTCATCCAGGAATTCCCGTATCTGCAGCTTATCTTCTGTTTTGATAATAGCTTCAAACTGTTCCTGAAGTGTGTGTTGTTCCAGTTCTAATGACATGCTTCAAAATTAGATAACTCTTCGGTAAACTCAGAACTAAAAGGTAACAGATAATAGTGAACAGCCGTCTTTTAAATGTAAGAAGAGCCGTTTGAATTTTCGGAGCTTGCAATTGTAAGGTATTTCCGATCTTCGAAAGAACTATCATTTATTAATTATCATCTGTCATCTGTTATGGTTCTTCCTTTCTTATTCATTGCCCCCACTACTTCTATGGGCCGGGGTGTTTTTACTTCAGAAGATATTGCTGCGGGAACGGTAGTAGAAGTGGTACCGGTAATTGTAATGAGCAGCGAGGAAAGGAAATTACTGGATCAAACGCTGCTGCATGATTATATTTTTGAATGGGGTGATGATGAGACGCAATGTTGCATGGCGTTGGGCTATGTGCCGGTATATAATCATTCTTATAAAAGTAATTGTGAGTATGAAATGGATTTTGAACAACAACTGATAAGCATCAAAGCTATTCAGCCTGTAAAAGCAGGCGAGGAATTATTTATTAACTACAATGGCGACTGGAATGACAGCAAGCCACTTTGGTTTGAAGTAAAATAGCACTACTAAAAGCAGGCTGTTAAGTGTAATAAAAAACCGTGTCGCCTCAGGCAACACGGTTTAGCATATAGTAATAAATTCAAGTAATTATTGAATGAAATTAATCTGTCCCCTGATTTCTCCACCGGGATAAGCTGGTGTGTGAATGTTCATATAATAAACTCCGTTTAAAATATCCTGTTCTTTCACAGCTACACCATCAGCGAGTAATGTACCGCTAATCGTACCTGATCTTAAGAAAGTGAATCTACCGTTTGTTCTTTGAGGAAAAATGCTATTAGAAGTGTGAACTATATTCTGTACTATCCCGGCAGCAAAACCTGAAGGTGCTAAACCGTGAATGTGTATAAGCGATACCGAATCAGTAAGACCAGACCAGGTAACTTTATAAGTGAGTGTACGGGTTTCTTTAGAATAACGAACATCCATAGTTCCTAAGGCAGGCGAAGGAACAGCCGGTGTTTCCTGGGCACCACTCAATATAATGCCAGTTTTTTCGTAGTCAGTAGTTGTCCTTTTTTCCGCATTTTTTTCGCAGGAGGTCATGCTAAATGCAAGTACAAAAAGCAGTGATGTTAAAACAGTTAGTTTAATCAATTTCATGATGGAGAGATTTGAAGTAAAAATAAGAAGTTTTTCTTAATGGTGATATTTTTCAGAAAATACGTAACGGACTGTGGGTAAACTGTTTATTTCAGCTTGTTTTTTATCTCCTGTAGCTTTAGCAGTGCCTCAACCGGGGTCAGCCGGTTAATGTCGGCTCCTTCCAGCAGTTTTCTAATCTCATCAAAGGTTTCCGTGTGGGCATCAAAAATGGAAAGTTGCATCCGATGGCTATCGGATTTGGGAGCCGTTATCCCTTTTATTTTTGTATCCATGCTCTTAGCAGTACCCGAAGAGTCAGTTTTTCCATTTTCATGAATACTCTCTAAATGTTTCAGAATTTCATTAGCCCTGTCAATTAAAGAAGGTGGCATTCCCGCCATTTTTGCTACATGAATACCAAAACTATGGGTGCTGCCCCCTCTTGCTAATTTTCGCAAAAAAATAATCTTATTTCCAACTTCTTTGTTGGTGATATGAAAATTCTTTGCCCGTGAAAATTTTTCTTCCAGTTCATTTAATTCATGGTAGTGAGTGGCGAATAATGTTTTGGGTTGATGCGGCGAATTATGCAAATATTCCGCAATGCTCCAGGCAATAGAAATGCCATCATAAGTAGAAGTGCCTCTCCCTATCTCGTCTAATAAAATTAAACTTCTGTCGGTGATATTATTGATGATAGAAGCTGTTTCATTCATCTCCACCATAAAAGTAGATTCGCCACCGGATAAATTGTCTGATGCACCAACTCTTGTAAAGATTTTATCCGTCAATGAAATTTTTGCTTCTTTAGCCGGAACAAAACTCCCGGTATGTGCCATTAAAGTGATGAGTGCAGTTTGCCGGAGCAAGGCAGACTTACCACTCATATTGGGTCCGGTGAGAATGATTAACTGCTGTTCCGTTTTGTTTAATTCCAAATCATTGTGGATATAACTTTCACCAATTGGCAGGTTTCTTTCTATTACCGGGTGGCGGCCTTCTGTAATAATCAATTCATCGCCGGTATGCAGTTGTGGTTTTTTGTACTGGTATTGAATGGCATTATTTGCAAAGCAGCAAAGGCAATCCTGTATGGCGAGCAAATTACCGTTGATTTGAACCGGGGCCAGGTAGTCAGACAATTCATTTAGCAAGGCTTCAAATAATTCCCCTTCGATTTTTAAAATTTTTTCTTCTGCACCGGTAATCTTTTCTTCATATTCTTTTAACTCGGGGGTAATATACCGTTCGGCATTGGCCAATGTTTGTTTCCGCATCCATTCGGGCGGTACTTTGTTTTTTTGAGAATTGGTTACTTCCAGGTAATAACCAAACACATTATTGAATCCAATTTTTAGTGAACCGATGCCCGTACGTTCTGCTTCTTTTTGTTGCAGCTGGGTAAGGTACTCTTTACCACTATGAGAAATTTTTCGCAACTCATCCAATTCATTGCTGACACCACTGTTCATCATCCCGCCTTTGGCGGCTAAGGCGGGCGGATTGTCAACTATTTCTTTGAAAATCTTATCAGCAATATACGGACAGGGGTTTAGTGCATCACCGAGTCGTTTCAAATATTCATTGGAGGATGAAAGGCAAAGTTGTTTAATGGCTTCCACTTGCTTCAATCCTCTTGATAATTGCAATACTTCCCTCGGATTGATTTTCTTCATTGGAATTTTGGAAACCAATCGTTCTATATCGCCGCATTGTTTTATGTGTTGTGAAATCTTTGTTCTGAAATCCGTTTCTTTTATCAGGTACTCAACTGTATCAAGCCGTTCGTTTATTTTATAAATATCTTTTAATGGAAATACAATCCATCGTTTCAATAATCTGGCTCCCATTGGAGAAACGGTATTATCCAACACACTCAGTAAAGTGTGGTTACCTTCGGAATTGCCGTATACCAATTCAAGATTACGGATAGTAAACCGGTCCATCCATAAAAAATCATCCTTGTCAATTCTTTGTAAAGAAGTGATGTGTTGTAAATTCGGATGCTCCGTGTCCCGCAGGTAATGAATAATAGCACCGGCGGCTATCAATCCATTTTTCATATCATCTACACCAAAACCTTTAAAGGAATGTGTTTGAAAATGTTTCAGCAAGCTGTCTTCTGCATATACATGATCAAATACCCATTCGTCTAAAGTGTAAGTATAAATTTTGCTATTGAAATATTCTTTGAATTTCTTTTGCTGATACCGTTGAAAAACCACTTCCGCCGGTTTAAAACTTTGCAGTAATTTATCAGCATATTCCCTGTCGCCTTCGGCAATAAAAAATTCGCCGGTTGAAATGTCTAAAAAGGCCAGACCGTATTGCTCGTTTTCTGCAAAGTGAATGGCGGCGAGAAAATTATTAGTATGATGTTCCAGCAGTTTATCATTTACTGTAGTTCCGGGTGTCACCATATCAGTCACACCTCTTTTTACAATGCCTTTGGCATGCTTCGGGTCTTCTAATTGGTCGCAGATCGCCACACGATGACCGGCCCTTACTAATTTATGCAAATAGGTATCTAAAGCATGATGGGGAAAGCCTGCCAGTTCTGAGGAAGAAGCCGCCCCGTTATTTCTCTTTGTCAATGTAATGCCCAGCACTTGTGAAGCCACTATTGCATCCTGCCCGAAGGTTTCATAAAAATCCCCGACACGAAACAACAAAATTGCATCCGGGTATTTCTGCTTGATAGCCCGGTGTTGCATCATCATTGGTGTATCGGAAATTGCTGCCTTTGACATAGGAGACAAAAATAAGGAAGTGTTTATGTAACCCTTATTCTTTCTGCATCAGTAGTACAAATAAAAGTGCCATGAAAAAAATTCTCCTGTTGACCGGGATTGTGCTTTGCTGTGCCTCATCTGAGGGACAGGATACTGCCAGGGTAGATGCTACCATTAATAATGCTACCGTTTACTTCGGCTACGGTGCCGAGCTAACCCACCAATCCAAAGTAAAAGTGGACGCTGCTACCAAAATAATCGTCATCAGCCAGTTGAGTACCAGTATTGATATAAATAGCCTGCAGATAAGTGTGCCGGAAGATATAGCGTTGCTGTCGCAGCATTATAAAGTGTATTATCCAATTGTACCGCCAGTTGTAAAAAGCAAAGAAGTAGAAAGGCTGGAAGACAGTATTGGATTGGTGCAAAAAGAAATTACCCGGATTGATAACCTGATTGGGATTGAACAAGAGATTTTAACCAAAACTGGTTTATTGATTGAAACAACTATCAACACCAGTGGTAATAAAACAATAAACAGCGATGAAGTGCTGAAACTATTGGAATACTACAACGCTAAAATCGAGAAATCGAAAACCAATATTTATAATCATAATCAGAACAGGCTGGCACAGAATAAAAAGATTGACGATATAAGAAAGAGAATCGCCGCCCTCTCAACTGTTATTCCTGTAAAACAAAAACCATACGGACAGGTTTTTCTACAAGTAATGTGCAAGCGGTCAGGAGAAATTCCGGTTGATTTATCTTACTACACTACCAATGCCGGATGGACAGCCGTGTATGATGTACGGGTAAATTCAAAAACCAATAAAGTGAAACTGGTGTACAAAGCATCGTTGACACAGACAAGCGGCATTGACTGGAAGAAAACAAAACTGACATTGAGTACTGGTACACCAAATTTTGGTGTAACAGCTCCAATACTTACTCCCTGGTATTTACAATTATATGTTCCCGGGCTTTATACTGATTTGCAAAGAAGAGCGGCACAAGGTAATGCAAGCAGGAACATGGTACAGTCTTTCAGCGATGATAAGACATTATCGGAAGTAGTGGTGGCGGATGGGTATGGACAATTGCGCCAGCAAAAATTAAAAGACCAGACTATTGACCCGAGTACGTTGCAACAATACACTACACTGAATGAAGGTCAGTTGAACACCAATTTTGAAATTGATTTGCCGTATGATATTGAAAGTGATGGCCAGTTACACAGCGTAACCATTAAAGACCAGGAGATTTCCTGTGTGCTGAAAAACTATGCGGTGCCAAGAATAGATAAGGATGCTTACCTGCTGGCAGAAGTGGCCGATTGGCAAAATCTTGATTTACTTCCCGGCGATGCGAATATTATAATGGACGATACCTACATCGGCAAATCAACGATTGACCCGAATACAACGGCTGATACATTAAATCTTTCGTTAGGAAGAGATAAAAGAATTGCTGTTAAAAGGTCAGTAGTAAAAGAATTGAGCAGCATTAAAACAAGCGGTAAAGAAAGCAAACAGGTTTTTACTTATGAGATTGTTGTAAAGAATAATAAACTGACCGATGTAAACCTGTTGCTGAAAGACCAGTATCCGTTAAGTACCATAAAGGAAGTTGAAGTGAGCCTGGAAGAAGGCGGAACAGCGATGGTAAATGCAGAAACGGGTGTGCTGACCTGGAAAATAGATTTGAAACCGGGAGAAAGCAAGAAAGTACGATTTACCTATACGGTACAGTATCCAAAGGATAAGAAGATTGTGAATTTGAAGTAGAGGGAAGTGGTGAGTTTTGAGTTGCGAGTTTCGAGTTTTTGGCCTTGAGTAATAAATGACATTACTGATTTAAAGAAGCCTGCTCGTAACTCGTAACTCACAACTCGTAACTATATTTGCGCCATGCGAAAACTAAGCATGGATGAACTGGGCAGGAAATCGGTGGATGAATTTAAACAGTCTGACAAAACTCCAGTTATTGTAGTATTGGAAAACATCCGCAGTGCTTATAATGTGGGTAGTGTATTCCGAACCTCAGATGCTTTTCTTGTAGAAGCGATTTACATTATTGGCTATTCTGCCAAACCTCCGCATAAAGAAATAAAAAAAACAGCCCTCGGTGCTGAGGAAACTGTTGACTGGAAACATTTTGACAGTTCTGTAGAAGCCATTGAAGAACTAAGGACAAAAGGCTTTAATATTTATGCAGCAGAGCAGGCAGAAGGAAGTTATAAGCTAAATGCCATCCATATTGAACCGGAGGAGAAGATTGCTGTTATATTTGGCAATGAAATAACAGGAGTGGAGCAGTCAACCATTCATTTGTGTGATGGTTGTATAGAAATACCGCAGTTGGGAATGAAACATTCATTGAATATTGCAACGGCAGTAGGGGTGGTGTTATGGGAATTGGTGAGAGGGAAAGTGTAGAATTTTATTTAATTTTAGAGTATGGAAACAATCATAGTAAAATCAAAAGACAGTAAAAAGACAAAGGCGTTACTTGATTTTTTAAAGAAAAACCGCCTTAAGGCGGAAGTGTACCCTGAGCCCGGGAAGGAGCAGATATTAAAGAGTATTGAGAAAGGAATGCGGGAAGTGCAACTCCACTTAAAAGGAAAAATTAAATTGAAAGAAGCAAAAGACTTTTTGAATGAGCTTTAGTTTCGTAACCACAAGAATTTTTGAAAAAGAATTTAAAAAGCTGTCCTCAAAGCATTTATCTCTTAAAGATGATTTCAAGAAATTGCTCACTGCCTTTGAAACTGAGCCATTGCAAGGTGTGCCATTAGGAAATAATTGTTTTAAAATTCGTTTATCAATATCAAGTAAAGGGAAAGGTAAAAGCGGTGGTGCAAGGGTAGTTACTTGTGTAAAAGTTATTGAGAGTATTGTTTATCTGGTTGCCATTTACGATAAATCGGAGAGAGAAAGTATTTCAAATAAAGAAATTCAAAACAGGATAAAGCCTTTTTCTTCCTGATACAATGAGAAATTGTATGCTGAAATTTAAAAACTATCTCTCTCTTATAAAATTTTCTCATACCATTTTCGCAATGCCTTTTGCGATGATTGGATTATTCCTGGGATTTAATCAATGGCATGGAGTAAAAGAGAAAATTTTGAATCCGCCTGCAATAAAACTTTATTATATTTTTTTTGCCAACGAATTCTTTCTTATTGGAGGGCTCGTTATCTTATGTATGGTATTTGCCCGAAATGCAGCCATGGCCTTCAACCGTTATCTTGACAGAAGTTTTGATGCCAAAAACCCACGAACTGCCAGTAGAGAAATACCGACAGGTGTATTAAAAGAGCAAAAAGTGCTTTGGTTTACTATTGTCAATTGCCTGTTGTTTATTGCCTGTTGTTTCTTCATCAACAAATTATGTTTCTACCTCTCACCCGTTGCATTGGCTGTAGTATTAGGTTATAGTTATACAAAACGATTTACTCAGCTTTGTCATTTAATTCTTGGTTTGGGTTTGTCATTAGCACCGATTGGAGCTTATTTGGCAGTTACAGGACAGTTTGCTTTGTTACCCATATTATTTTCATTATCCGTTATTTTCTGGGTCAGTGGGTTTGATATTATCTATGCCTTGCAAGATGAGGAGTTTGATAAATCACAAAAACTCTATTCAATACCGGCCTGGCTGGGCAAAGCAAAAGCATTGAGGGTGTCTGAGCTTTTACATTTATTAAGTGCCGCTGCAATTGTGTTTGCAGGATATTATGGAAATTTTGGCTGGTTGTATTGGATTGGTGTTACAATATTCGTTTTGATGCTGGGTTATCAGCATTCCATCGTAAAACCGAATGATTTGCGAAAAGTAAACCTGGCATTTATGACGGCCAATGGCATTGCATCAGTTGTTTTCGCCATCTTTGTAATTACCGATCTTTTTGTTAATTCTTAATCATTAATTATTAATTATTAATTATTTGCCCCGCATCCTCTCCATAGACTACGGACTAAAAAGAACCGGCATTGCCGTTACTGATCCGCTGCAGATCATTGCCACAGGGTTAACCACACTTCATTCAAAAGAATTAATTCCTTTTCTGAAAGACTATTTTTCAAAAGAAATAGTGGAGTTAATAATCATTGGCTGGCCTACTAACTGGGATAATTCTGCCACACATGCCACGCCGTTGGTAGCAAAGTTTATTAAAGAGCTGGAAAAGAATTTTCCTGCCATGCCCATTAAAAAAGTAGACGAACGCTACACTTCCAAAATGGCCAAAGATGCCATGCTGGAGATGGGATTAAAAAAAATGCAGCGTCGCAACAAGGCCCTGGTGGATGAAATAGCTGCCACTATTATGTTGCAGGAATATCTGCGGTCAATTGGTTAGCTGGGTAATTGCTGCTAAATTTGCAACTTTAATTTATTTGATTTTATGATTCTGCCTATTGTAGCATACGGAACCCCGGTACTTAGAAAAGTAACCACCGATATTACGCCAGACTATCCTCAATTGGGTAAACTGGTAGAAGATATGTGGGAGACACTATATGCCAGCAACGGCGTGGGACTTGCTGCACCACAAGTAAACAGGGACATCCGTCTTTTTATTGTAGACACTGTGCAGATGTTCAATAGTATGGATGATAAAGAAAAAGCAGACTACCCTGGTGATGAAGGATTAAAAGCAGTGTTTATCAATGCCCATATTGCTGAACTGGGTGGTGATGAGTGGCCTTATAATGAAGGCTGCCTCAGCATCCCAAAAATACGGGAAGATATTTACCGGCAGGAGAGTGTTACATTGAATTTTCTGGACCAGGAATTCAAACAACATACAAAGACTTTTACCCGCATCACAGCAAGGGTTATTTTGCATGAGTATGACCACATTGAAGGCAAACTTTTCATTGATCATATTTCCCCATTGAAAAGAAAATTAATGAAAGGCAAGTTGAATGACATCTCCAGGGGGAAGGTGAATGTGGATTACAAAATGCTTTTCCCGGGCTAAGGGGTTGTAGTTGACTTATTGCTTCTCAAAAATTTAATTTACAGCATGAGGATGAAATTAATGAATGGATTATTGGTGCTGTTCTTTTCCTTTCCGGCATTTGCGCAGGATGAAGATTCATTGGATACAGAACGACTGGCGAAAATGGTGAACCTGTCTGAAGTCATCCTTCGTACAGATATGAATGTTCCCAGTTTTATTGACCGGGTAAAAAAAGACACCACCTTTTATAAAGCCTTTCGCAATCTTCATGTACTTGGTTTTACTGCCTGGAACGACATACGGATTAAAGACAAGAAAGGAAATATCAAAGCATCATTGGTCAGTAAGACAAAACAGATACGGTCCGGCAATTGCCGCAGTATGGAAGTATTAAATGAAAAAACCAGTGGAGATTTTTATGACGACGATGGCAGTTATAATTACAACACCGGAGAATTATATGGCGGACTTTTCTTTACCAAGGGCTCTGTTTGCGGTGAAAGTAATATTGTGAAGGGAATTGACTTTCGTCCCAAATCGGAAAGTGGCATGGAAAAAAGAAAAGCACAATTAAAGATGCTTTTTTTCAATCCGGGAAAAAAAATACCTGGCATTCCTTTTATTGGTGATAAGATTGACATTTTTGATCCTGATAAAGCTAAATACTACGACTTCATTATTGACTTTGGTGATTACGAAGGGCAATCCTGTTATGTTTTTTCTATAAAAACAAAAGCCGGTTTAAGCGGTGGTCAAAGACACAGCATTGTTATTGACAGTATGGTAACATGGTTCAATGCTAAAACAATGGAAGTGATGGCTCGCAACTATGATATGAGTTATGATGCTGGAGTGTATGATTTTGATGTACACATGGAAGTGCAGATGACAAAGTTTGGCAATTACCTGGTTCCTAAATTGCTTCGCTACATTGGCAACTGGGATGTAGTATTAAAGAAAAGGGAAAGAGGAATGTTTACAGCAACTTTATTTGACTTTACGCAGTAAGTAGTTGGCAACAATCTACTGCTGGCTTCCCACCGACCCTGCATATTTTCTCCATTTCTCTATTAGCTGTTCCATATCATCAGGCAAGGGAGCTTCAAAAAACATTTGCTCGCCGGTAGCAGGATGAATAAAACCTAATGTTTTTGCATGAAGGGCCTGTCTTTTGCAAATACTAAAACAATTATCTACAAATTGTTTGTACTTGGTAAACACTGTACCTTTTACAATTTTATCACCTCCATAAAAATCATCGTTAAATAAAGGATGCCCGATGTATTTCATGTGAACCCTTATCTGGTGAGTACGACCGGTTTCCAAAACACATTGAACTAATGTAACATAACCAAATCGTTCCAGCACTTCGTAATGGGTGGTGGCATCTTTGCCATGATCCCCTTCCGGATATGCTTCAAATAGTTTTCTGAACCGGAGGTTGCGGCCAACATGGGCTACAATGGTTCCTTTATCATCTTGTATATCTCCCCATGCCAACGCAACATATTTTCTGCTGGTAGTATGATCAAAAAATTGTTTGGCGAGGTGCCGCATTGCTTTATCGGTTTTTGCAAGCACTAACAGACCACTGGTGTTTTTATCAATGCGGTGTACCAGTCCAAATCTTGGCAACGTATCTTCTGATAAATTGGGATTTTGCTGTTGCAGGTAATAAGAAACGCCATTCAGCAAAGTGCCGGTATAATTGCCACTGCCGGGGTGCACTACCATGCCGGCAGGTTTGTTGATAATCATCAGGTCAGCATCTTCATACACTATATTCAAGTCCATTTTTTCCGGCACCACATCGGTTTCTTCCGGACTCATATCGGAATACACAATAATAGAATCCAGCGGCTTTACTTTATAGTTGGATTTTATTTCCTTGTCATTTACCAGTACCATACCTGCGTTAATGGCTTTTTGAACCTTGTTCCGGGTAGCACCTTCAATCCTGTTAACGAGGAATTTGTCAATCCGTAACTGGTCCTGGCCCTTATCAATAATAATGCTGAACCGTTCGTAGAGTTCATCGTTGCTTTCCTGTATATCGGGGTTATCTTTTTCTAATTCTTCCTGCATAGCCGGCAAAGGTAAAGGATGGAGTTTTGTTGGTAGATTTGTATTTCGTTTATGGAAAAACAGGAAGTAATATTCAAAGACCTGGGAGTGATGGGATACCAGGCTGCATGGGAGTACCAGGAAAAATTGTTGCAGGAAAATGTGAAAGTAAAAGCCTCAATTTATCATCCCAATCCTGTAACTGCTATTGAATCATCTACCCCTGCCTATTCACCACTCACTACTCACCACTACCTGCTCTTTGTAGAACATCCACCTGTTTATACATTAGGAAAAAGTGGTAATAAAGAAAATGTACTGCTGAATGATGATGGATTAAAAGAAAAAGATATCCAGTTTTTCAATACAAACCGTGGTGGGGATATTACTTTTCATGGCCCGGACCAGCTTGTCGGGTATCCGATTCTTGATTTAGAGAAATTTTATACTGATATAGGACGGTATCTCCGGAACCTGGAAGAAGTAGTGATTCTTACAATGGCAGAATATGGTATTACAGGAGACCGTTCAACCGGAGAAACCGGTGTTTGGATAGAACCGGGTGTGCCCGGCAGGGAAAGAAAAATTTGTGCCATTGGTGTCCGTTGCAGCCGCTGGATCACCATGCATGGCTTTGCCTTCAATGTAAATACAGACCTGTCTTACTTTAATCATATCATTCCCTGTGGTATTGTAAACAAACAGGTTACTTCGTTGGAAAAAGAATTAGGCTATAAAGCAGATATGAACGGGGTAAAAGATAAGGTGAAGAAGAATTTTGAAAAGGTATTTGCTGCAGAACTTAGCTAAAAATCTTTTTCTAAATAAAATTTATGGTTCTCTATTAGTTTGCCGTCTTCGTATAATTCAAACCGAAACCAACCTGCATGATAGAAATTGGTTTTATCAAGTTTGAAATTTCTTTCTTTCACTTCTTTTAATTCAAAGAGGAATGTTTCGTCTTCTGCAAAGAATTTAATTGAATATTTTTTGGGCTTTTCATCATTCGGCAAACTGACTTTTACATAACCATCACGATGGGTGTACACATACAAAGAAGGCATAAAGCCACCCGGGTATGGCTTACTATTTATGTTCGGAACATTTCCTGGATTAATTTCGGTCAGGTTTCCGGTTCCGTTTGGAAAGCCGGTTCTGTATGAAAGATCGAGTACAGGTTTTTTTGCATCACTAAAAAGGAAAATACCTTTATCCAGCATGATGTAAATACGATAAAACATGTGGTCGTTAATCGCTTTAGCATCCACATAACCATTTTGCTGAGGTGTGGGATCAGGAACGGTCAGAATTGTTTTGTAGCCTGTAAGGCTGTCGAAAGAACGCTGAATACTTATCTGCTTTACATTGGTAAAATTATTTGTCCATCCGATAACGATGCGGCCATTGCCAACATCTTTCAGCGAAAATTTTGGCAGCGTATCCTGTGCATGCAGCAAGTTGCAAATAGTTAGGGAGAACAATATAAGGAGTAAGGTCAGTTTTTTCATATTATCAGAACGAAGTTAGGATTGCTTGCCTGTCGGCAGACAGGGTTTCATGCTTGCAGTGATAACAAAGATAAGGCGGCAGGCTCTAAAAACTAAAATATTAACGTTCCGTTATTTAATGAGGCGTTGCCCTGCAAACCTCCGCTGTGTATTATTAGTAAGTTGCTTCCGGCCTGAAAATAATTATTGCGGATCAGGTCATTAATAGCAAAAAATAATTTACCCGTATACACGAAATCAGAAGGAATGGTTGTCTGACGGTAAAATTCATTCATGAAATCAAGTAATTCTGTTTTGTATTTGGCATAGCCGCCAAAATGATAATCATGGATAAGTTCAAACGATTTTTCTTCATTCCCGCAAAGCAGTTGTATGTTTTTTTCAAGTTCAGCATTATTTTTTAGCACACTGATGGCTGTAATCTTGCAACCAGGCTGTGCTGCTTTTATTAATCCGGCTGTCATGGTGCCAGTTCCTGCTGCGCAACAGATATGAGTATAGGTTTCTTTTTTACAATAATTAAGAATAGAGGCAGCACCATTAGCCCCGTTTAATCCATAGCCACCTTCGGGAATAAAATAGTAGTCACTTTTATCAAATCTTTCCGGAATTTTTCTTTGCCCGTATGCTGCACGGGTGATGAAAATTAATTCCATTTCAAGTTCTTTTGCTTTAATCAGGGAAGGAGAGAGATTAGTTGCCTCCTCGCCACGGATGATGCCGATACAGGGAAGTTTATTTAGTTTACAAGCTGCGGCTGTTGCCAGAATATGATTGGACCAGGCTCCTCCGTAAGTAACAATTGTTTTCTTTTCAGCTTTTGCTTCTTCTAAATAATAGCGAAGCTTAAACCATTTATTCCCGGAAACAAGCGGATGGATTTTATCCAATCGAAGCACATCACCTTCCACATTCTTTTCAGTAAGCAATGGAAGCGTTAATCTGTCTGTACTTATATTACCGGTGTCAATATCCTGCATTATAAAATTGCCAGAAAGGCTTGGCGAATTTACTTTAATTTCGTTCGCAGTTTATTCAACAATTTATGAAACCTACATTGGTAATATTAGCAGCAGGCATGGCATCCCGGTACGGAAGTATGAAACAGGTAGAAGGTTTTGGCCCCACCGGAGAAACTATCATAGACTATTCCATTTTTGATGCCATCCGGGCAGGCTTTGGTAAAGTAGTATTTATTATCCGCAAAGAATTTGCTGATAATTTCAAAGCCATCTTTGAACCAAAACTGAAAGGCAGGATAGAAACGGCTTACGTTTACCAGGAGCTGAGCTATTTTACCGATGGCTTTGCAATACCGGCAGAAAGAACCAAACCCTGGGGAACAGCCCATGCAGTGCTTTGTGCGCAGGATGCCGTGAAGGAACCTTTTGCAGTAATTAATGCCGATGATTTTTATGGGCACAATGCTTTTGAAAATGCAGCTACCTTTTTAAATGTTGGTTGTACCGAAAAAAACTATGCAATTGTAGGATACGACCTGGTGAGAACATTATCTGATCATGGAACGGTTAATCGTGGTGTTTGCGGATTAGACCATGATGGTAACCTCGCAACCATTACAGAGAGGATCAATATTTCGAGGAAAGCAGATATTATAATTTGTGAAGATGGGCTTGAGCCCAAAGAGCTTTCGGTAAAGACAACCGTGTCAATGAATTTCTGGTGTTTCGATACTTCCTTTTTTTCGTACACACAAAAACTTTTTAGCAGCTTTTTAGCAAATCATGGAAAGGAATTGAAATCAGAGTTTTTTATTCCTATTGTCGCCGACCAGTTTATTAAAGAAAGTGGAAAGGTGGAAGTGATACCCACTACCTCATTATGGTTTGGGGTAACCTACAAAGAAGATGCGCCGTTTGTGCAGCATAGCCTGCAACAACTTATTGCAAACGGAGAATACCCGGATAGTCTTTGGGCTTAAAACAATTGTAAATAAAAAAGCCATCCAGATTCAATCTGGATGGCTTACGCTTTTATAGGGAAATATTTTATTAGCTGATTGAAGAATTAGTCACCTTTTACCATAAATACATAATCCTGTATTTTCTGCACCTGTTGTTGCTTGTTCATTCCACGAACAGATGATTTTGAGGATAGTTTCAAAGATTGATACGCCGTATCTTTTTTCAACTGGTCAATAGCATCGAAAATGTATTTTGACTGGATGGCAAATGCAACACCTTCTGATTCGGTTTCCTTGGTACTTAATATACCAATTACTTCACCATTATGATTAAATACCGGGCCTCCGCTGTTACCACGATTAGCGGCAATTCCCAACTGGCAACTAAGTGTATCACCGTTAAAGCCAGTTCTGGCACTCAGGTATCCTTCACTATAAACAATGTCGTTCCTTGGGTAGCCCAGTGTATAAATAGGTTCTGCCACATCACTCACCGTTTTGCTGATGCCATAGGGAAGTGATGCAATTGATTTAAAACTCTTGTCTTCAATTTTAAGAATGGCGATGTCTTTTGCATTATCTGTTTTGAGAACTATTGCATCAAACTCTTCTCCTTTGTTATTAATTACAACAATATTTTTTGAATTGCGGATGATATGTGCATTAGTAACGAGATACCCATTACCATCTAACAAAAATCCTGTACCACCTGATTTAAACTGTATGGATTTTTTTTCTGCCTTTTTATCTGTGTTGATCTGATTTTTAATATCATTCACCACTGCATTCTGGTCCCGCTGTACTTTTTTCATTACTTCGAGTTGGCGGCTCATTTCCTGCACATTATCGTTTGCACGGGGCGAAAATGCCCATACAAGTGCACTGATAGTAATTGTAGTGATGCCTGCAATAGATGCAGCAATAGCGGCTACTCTTTTATACCTTTTCCAGAGATAAACAACTTTCGACCGGCCTTTAAGTTTCATGGAATCTATCTTGCCCTGTTCCGTCAAATCAGTGTGTACTTCATTCAATGAAGATTTGAAATTCTTACGTTCTCCAAAATGGTTCATCTGTTGTAAAAACAACGTATGCTCCACCACCAACTGATCTACCTCTGCATTTGTTTTGCGAAGATTTTCAAATTGCAATCTCTCATCCGGTTTCATTTCACCCCGGATGTAGCGTTCTACAGCGTCTAAAATTTTAATATCATCCATCACCATTCCCATTTTTATAATGAGTAAAAAATATTTTCTTCAATCGCATCAGGCATTTGTATTTCTGGTTTTTTGCATTGTCTGCGTTGGTATAACCAAAATTGGCCGCTATTACCTGCATATTCTGTTTTTGCAGGTAATAAGCTTCTAACAGACTCTTGCAGGGCTCCCCAAGGTTGCTTACAGCTTTCTCCATCATTTCATATTCTGCATTCCGCTGCTCATGTTCCTCCAGGTCTTCTTCTACCGCCACCACATTTTCCATACTGTCGCCGGGAGCAGCATACCTGTTTTGCTGTTGCAGCCGTTTTAGCCATAATCTCCGGGAAACTGAGTAAACAAACGTTTTTATCTGGCAGTTTAGTTCAAAACTCCCCAATCTCACCTTTTCATAAAGAACTATCATCGCTTCCTGGAATATGTCCTTGGCATCGTCTGACGAGCCGTTGTTGTTGATTATCAGGCTCTGAACCATATTATAGTTTTCCTTGTATATGGTTTCAACGGCTTTCTTGTCGCTGGTTGCTAATCCTTCCAATAATGCTCTTTCGTCTGTCTGAGGTTTCACATTCCGTTATTTAATACAGAATTTTAAAAATAGTAACCCTGCCCGATAGCAAAAAATATATTATAATCTTCAGGCGGGCCTGAGCCATCTAAAAAAATTATAAAAAGGCGGGTTACCTTTTCTTGTTTTTGGTATAAACAGCGAAATATTTCAACAAATAACAAAAAATCAAAAAAAATGAAAAAATTCTTAGCAATCATCGCTATCGCTTCTTTTGCAGTAGCTTGTAACAACAACGGAGAAAAGAAAGAAGGTACTGATACTACAACTAAAGTTATAAACAGTGCTGACACTGTAACTACTGTTACTAACAGTGATACTACTGTTAGACAGCCAGGTGATACTACTATCAAAAAGACTACTGAGACTGATACTACAAAGCCTAATATGTAATTTTTTGCCGATTCGGCAATCAGGTTGTCTTTGGGCCTGATGAAATTTTTTCAATGGCAAGCAATCGTTAGAGGCCTTCCCGCAAGGGAGGGCTTTCTTAGTTTATTTATAATAGCTTAAAAGACAAAATACATTCGCCTTTACCCTGTTTTAAAGCTACCTTTATCCACCCGATTATCCCCGTTTGAATGGCTCAGTCGGGCAATCGGTAAAAACGAACCGATTTATTACCAATTTAAATTTTATTAAGTGAACACATTTGAAGCCCTCGGTATTGAGGAAGGATTACTCAATTCTATTAAGGTCTTAGGTTTTACAGTACCAACACCAATTCAGGAAAAAGCTATCCCGGTTTTATTACAGGGAACCAAAGATTTTATCGGACTTGCCCAAACAGGTACCGGAAAAACAGCTGCATTTGGTTTGCCGCTTTTGCAACTAATAAATAAAGAGGATAAATTTCCGCAGGCATTAATTGTTTGCCCCACCCGGGAACTTTGTTTGCAAATAGCCAATGACCTGGAAAAATTTAAAAATAAGAAAGCTAACACATCCGTTACGGCTGTGTATGGGGGTACTTCTATCAGTATGCAGATAAGGGATTTAAGAAAAGGAACCCATATTGTTGTGGCTACTCCGGGCCGGCTTATTGATTTGATAGAAAGAAAAGCTATCAACCTGGAAAAAATCCATTACGTAGTATTAGATGAAGCAGATGAAATGCTGAACATGGGTTTTAAAGAAGACATTGAATTTATTTTAAAGAACACTCCAAACAGGCAAAGCACCTGGCTGTTTAGTGCCACGATGCCTGCAGAAATACGGCAGGTAAGCAAAAGGTATATGACCACACCTTTTGAAATTACAATCGGGAAAACAAATGCTGGTGCCGCTAATATTGACCATCAGTATTATGCAACACAACATCATAACAGATACGAAGTTTTGAAACGTATCATTGACTTTAACCCAGGCATCTATGGAATTGTATTTGCCCGTACCAAAGCAGATACCCAGGATATAGCTGAACGGTTGACAAGAGAAGGATATGATATTGATGCGATACATGGTGACCTGACGCAGCAGCAGCGGGATAAAGTGATGGGATTGTTCCGGGATAAAAGTATTCAGCTGTTGATTGCTACTGATGTGGCCGCAAGAGGTATTGATGTAACAGGCATTACCCATGTTATTAATTATGAATTGCCAGATGATGTGGAGGTGTACACACACCGAAGCGGTCGTACAGGTCGTGCAGGAAAAAGTGGTGTTTCCGTTTCCATCGTTACACCCAAAGAAACTTACCGGCTACGCCAGATAGAAAGAATTTTGAATGGGAAAGTTCACAAAATGGACATTCCAACTGGAAAAGATGTTTGCCGTAAGCAATTTTTTCATTTCATTGATAAAATGCTGAGTGCAGACATAAGTCATGGGCAATACGAAACATACCTGCCTACCCTTCGGGAAAAATTTGGCGAAATAGATAAAGAAGAAATTATGCAAAGGGTCGCTGCCCTGGAGTTTGACCGCTTTCTGAAGTACTACGAAAATGCAGCTGACCTTAATATGCGCAGCGATGACAGAAAAACTGATAGAAGGGGTGAAAGAAGTGAAAGACCAGCATCAAGAGACCGTGATAGAGATACAAGTGGAAGAAGTTTTGGAGGCGGCGGTACTTACCAACGACTGTTTGTAAACCTGGGAACGAAAGATGGATTTTATAAAGCAAGTTTTCTACAGTTCATTTTAGATATGAGTGATTTAAAGAAGGAAGTACTGGGACGAATAGACATGAAAGAAATGACGAGCTGGATTGAAATTGAACCTTCGGCTGGCAAAAAAATGATAAAAGCGATTGATGGCAAGAATTATCGTGGCCGTAAAATAAGGATGAATGATGCAGAAAATGGGGGTGGCAGAGGAAAATAATATTTCGAAAGATTTGATTTACTGAACAAGAAGGTTATATTTGTTTTACAATGACAGCAACAAAGACATATTTTGGTTTCTATTTTTATTACTTCTTTTTTACAAAGAGGCCGGGAATGCTTTTGTTGAAAACAAACTAAGAACAACTAAAAATCAACATAAAAAAATCCCGGTCAAAACAGACCGGGATTTTTGTTTGCCCCCAATCCGCCAGTTGGCGGAGAATTTGGCAAGTGTTATAAAACATCGAATAGAAATAAATATGGCAAGCAGTAAAGATAATTTGATAAGCGAGGTTGGTGCGGATGCAAGTTCCCCCTTTAGGGGGCGGAGGGGGCATAGAGTTTCCATACAAGGTTATGAAGGCAGCTTTCACCAGGTGGCAGCACAATTATTTTTCGGCAAAAATGTTGAAGTGATTACCTGTAATACTTTTAAAGAAGTGATAAAGATTGCTAGTAATAAGAAAGAAAGTGATGGTGGCATTATGGCGATAGAAAATTCTATTGCAGGAAGTATTTTGCCTAATTACAATTTGCTGCAGAAAAGTAATTTGAAAATCATCGGAGAGATTTATTTACAAATACGGCAAAACCTATTGGTAAACCCCGGGGTGAAACTGGAAGACATCCGGGAAGTACATTCACATACGATGGCGTTGCAGCAGTGCTACGATTTTTTAGATAAGTACAGATGGAAACTGGTAGAAACAGACGATACGGCACTCAGTGCAAAATATATTCATCAGCATAGGAGTAAACATGTGGCAGCAATTGCCAGTAAACTGGCTTCAGAACTATATAACCTGGATATGGTAGCTCCCAATATCCACACCATGAAAAATAATTATACAAGGTTTCTTGTTTTGCAACGGGAAGATGCTGCGAAACCTGTTGAAGACGCTAATAAAGCATCCGTAAATTTTCATACAGATCATTCCAGAGGAAGTCTGGCAAAAGTGCTGACAAAAATTTCAGAGGGAGGAATTAACCTGAGCAAGCTGCAAAGTTTTCCGATTCCGGGGAGCGATTTTAAATACAGCTTTCATGCTGATATGGAATTTGATTCACCGGAACAATTCAACAACGTAATTGAAACTATTAAGCCGCTTACAGCAGCCATAAAAATTTACGGAGTTTATAAAAGAGGTGGCCTCCCCAAACCCCTCCGATAGAGGGGCTTTAGAGTCTGAAAAACTAAAAGACAAGATTGGTTTTGAATATAAAAATGAAAAGAGGAGTATTGTTTCTGATAAACCCGTAGGAGTTTAATGTTAATAGCTCCGGGTGAAACCCCGGAGAAAAAATGAAATAATGTATCAGAGCCCGGAGGGGCGAAATATTATAAGATGAAAACAAGCAAACGATTAAACGGTATTGGCGAATATTATTTCTCCCAAAAACTGAGAGAAATAGAAGCATTGAATAAATCCGGTAAGAACATTATCAATCTTGGCATTGGCAGTCCTGATATGCCGCCTCATCCTGAAGTAATAAAAACTTTACAGGAAGAAAGTGTAAAGACAACTGTCCATGCTTATCAATCGTATAAAGGCTCGCCGGTTTTGAGAAAAGCAATCAGTGATTGGTATTTGAAATGGTATCATGTTGAACTAAATCCTGATTCAGAAATATTGCCATTGATTGGAAGCAAAGAAGGTATCATGCATATCTGTATGACTTATCTTGATAAAGGCGATGAAGTATTGGTGCCAAATCCCGGTTACCCAACGTACAGAAGTGCAGTGAAGCTGGCAGGCGGAAAATGTGTAGAATATAAATTAAAACCCGCCTCCGCTAAAGCTATGGCGGGCAAAGGGAAAAATAATTATGAACCTGATTTTGACAAACTGGCGAAAACGAAACTCAGGAAAGTGAAGTTGATGTTTGTTAATTATCCGCAAATGCCAACGGGGCAATTACCATCAAAGGAGCTATTTGAAAAACTGGTGGCTTTTGCTCGGCAAAATAACATACTCATCATTCATGATAATCCTTATTCGTTTATATTAAATGATAACCCACAAAGTTTACTAAGTATAGAAGAGGCAAAAGATTGTGTACTTGAATTGAACTCGTTAAGCAAAAGTCATAATATGGCAGGCTGGAGAGTGGGGATGCTTTGCGGGGCAAAAGAAAGAATAGAAGAAGTGCTGCGATTTAAAAGCAATATGGACAGTGGTATGTTTTTACCGGTTCAGTTAGCTGCCGCAAAAGCATTGAGTTTGGGAAAAGAATGGCACAATGAAGTAAATACCGTTTACAGGAAAAGAAGAGAAAAGGTTTTTGAACTATTGGAATTACTCGGCTGCGGGTTTTCAAAAGAACAGGCAGGTATGTTTGTATGGGCTTCTATACCTGCAAAGTATAAAGATGGGTATGTGTTAAGCGATGAAATATTATATAAGTCGAATGTGTTTATTACACCCGGCGGCATATTTGGAAGTGCCGGGGAAAAATATATAAGAGTTAGTTTGTGTAGTAAAGAAGAAAAATTTGAAGAAGCGATAGAAAGAATTAAAGCCTCCCCAAACCCCTCCGCAGGAGGGGCTTAAGAGTCCTAAAATTGGCAGATACTTTTTGAACAGAAAAATGTAAATCATCTTATGATGAAAGAATCAGACAAGAAAGCAGGTTCGTCGCAAAGCGAGGCAGGTGTGGATGCAGAATCTCCCTTGCAGGGGGTGGGGGGGCCTGAACGAAAAAAAATTGTAATAGTTGGAGTTGGCCTCATCGGCGGCTCACTCGCCATTCAGTTACATGAAAAGAAATTGTCATCAAAACTGATTGGTGTGGATGCTAACCCTGACCATGCAAAACAGGCAATCGAGTTAGAACTGGTAGATGAAATAATGAATCTTGATGATGCTATTGCAGCCTCCGATGTAATTATACTGGCAATACCAGTTGATAAATTAGTTGACCTGCTGCCA
>Ga0105044_10001543_pt1 | contig 30979 bp, 25 predicted proteins | sample MAT01_FD_78092 | JGI IMG/M metagenome (GOLD analysis project Ga0105044, IMG submission 78092) | Freshwater microbial communities from Lake Fryxell liftoff mats and glacier meltwater in Antarctica - MAT-01 | ecosystem: Environmental > Aquatic > Freshwater > Ice > Liftoff microbial mat | place...
ACAGCTCTCACAGCTCTCAAAGAGAGGTCGAGCGTCGAACCGGAGCACTGCTAGGCGCCGGACGACGCTTTGTTCGTCGAACCGGAGCGTACCGGCTCGCTCATCGACGCTTGTTTCTTCGAACCGGAGTGCACCGGCTCGGCCATCGACACTTGTTTGGTCAAAGGGAGCGCTCCGAGGTGCCCGTCGACGCTCTCTTCGTCAAACCGGAGCGCTCCGAGGTGCCCGTCGAGGCTCCTCAGTCGTCTTTCTTCTTCGGGGGCTGCTCGGGTCGATCGGGTCGATCGGGGATGATCTCGTGGATCTCCGAGTCCTTCATGCCGCGGCCGATCCACATGCGCTTGAGCCCCATAAGCTCGTTACGGACCAGACGCGCCAGCGCCGTCAGCACCTGGTCGGCCATCTCGGCCTCGATGATCGCGTCAGCCGTCTCGCGCACGACCTTGGCCAGAGGGTCTGCCGCCTGTGCGATGCGGGCCGATGCTGCCTGCAGGAGCTCGGGCGCGATCTTTGGATGCGCCAGCCGGGCCAGCACCTTGGCGACGAGCTTCATCCGCACCGGCTGGGACTCGAGCGCCGCCGCGGTGATCGGCGTCGCCCCGCCGGGGGCCGCCACCGCCATGATAGGATCGTTGCGCGTGCGACCGCCGGCCTCGAACATGTCGTCGAGCGCCTCGACCACCACAGCGTCAGCGGCGTCGTTGGCGACGCCACGGCGGGCACGCGCCTCGATCGCCTTTTGCGCCAGCGCGCTCGCCTCCTCTTCGGTCGCCGCGACGAGCGCCAGCACCGGCGCTAGCTTCGTCTCGGCGTCGATCTGCACCTGACCGCCGCGTGCTCGCGCATTGGCGAGCGCCTTCGTCCCATCCTCGATCTGCGCCTCCCGGGCGTCGTCCGCGCTTACCACCGATCCCATCGACAACCTCCTGGCAACCATGGAGCGGCGAACGGCTGGCGGGCCACGATGGCCCATCGCCCGAGTCGCCGCAGTGAGAACGCCGCCACGATCGCCCCGGACTGCGGGACCGTCAAGCGACGGCGCGCCCGCCGCTCACCGACCACAATCGTTTGGAATCGCTCTGGCCGTGCTCCCGCTCTGGTGCTGACTCACACCCTCCGCCTCTTGGGTGCGTCGACTTTCTCCGCGCTGGCGGTCCCGTCGCTTGGCCCCGCAGCGTCATCAGGTCCTCATTCGATCCAGTCGACGGGACCCTTGCCGAGGCGGATGAGCTCTGGCGGGTCGACCGAGAAGTCGATGACCGTCGACGGGTCGGCGACCTGCGGTCCTTGATCGATGACGATCGCCGGGCGCACACTCAGGCTCTCGGCGAGCGACACCGGATCGACCTCTTCACCCGCCAACCAGGCGGGCACCGACGTCACGAGCAGCGGTCGCCCGAACTCTTCGACGAGCGTCAGCGGCACCAGATGATCGGGCATACGCACGCCGATCTGCTTGCGCTTGCCGGTCGCCTCCTTCGGGAGGTCGCGCGACGCCTTCAGCAGCACCGTGTAGGGCCCGGGGAAGTGCCGGCGCATGAAGTGGAACGCGTTATCGGACACCGCGCGCGCGACCGACGCGACCTGCTTGAGATCCCCGCAGATCACCGAGCAACGATGGTTCTCGGTCATGCCCTTGGCGGTGTAGAGCTTGTCGACCGCCTTCCGATCGAACGGGTCGCAGCCGAGCGCGTACACCGAGTCGGTCGGGAACATGATGAGCCCGCCTTTCCTGACGGCGTCCACGGCCGGCCCGATGAGCCAGGTCTCGGGCACGTCGCGATCAAGGGATATGACTTTCACGCGCGCGGATATGCCCGACCGCTATGCCATAGGCAAGCAACGTTGAGCTGCTCAGGCTGCCGGGGCGTGTCCCAGCACCACCGCGTAGGCGAGCGTTACCGGATCCGCGCCCGCATCCTTCATCGCCTGCCCGAGCTCGAGACCAAATGCCTTGCCGATGACGAGCAGCGCCAATGCTGTCCGGTCGAGCGCCCCCCGAGCCTGCGCCCGCGCCTCGGCGTCGTTCGCATGCGTCTTCCTGAGCTCGAGGTCGTGCAGCGCACGATGCCTTACGACCGCCAGCGCGAAGGCCGCCGGGCGTGCCGGGCGCAGGGCCGCGAGCGCGTCGTGCACCGCCTTGATGCGCGCGATGCCACCCTGCGCGATGCCGCCCACGAGGTGTCCCTGATCGTCGACCAGGCGCAACGCCCGTCGCCGCGCGGCCTCGAAGCCCTCGGTGTCCTCGTTGGCGAGGCTCGCGAGCATCAACCAGTAGAAGATCGCCAGCGTGCCAGCGAGCTCGACCGGGTCCGATACGTGCTCGGTCTGGAAGTACGAGGTCACGGCCTTCACCTCGGCCGTCACGTCGTCGGGCTCGATGCCCGCGAAGAGCGTCATCGGGTCGATGCCGAAGGCCTTGACGACGGCCTTCAGGACGTCGCGATCACCCGCCAGCAGCGCCACCTCGAACGGCTCCAGCCGCCGCCGGCGCACCGCCGTGTGCGGCCACTTCGCGAGGAACACCGTGCCGTGTGCCGCATAGACCTGCGCCGCAAGCCACAGCTCGCGCAGCACAGAAGTCGGCAGGATCCCGGTCGCGAACGCCGTCGGATCGTTGGCCACCCCGAGCGCATGGCGTGCATCGGCGCGGCCGAGATAGACGGGCAGATAGCTCATGTGGACGGGGTCGATGAAGACGCGCAGGTCTTCGTCGGTGGACGCAAGGTAGCGCTCGAGAACAGCCGCGTTGCTCATGCGATCTTGTGACACAGCGAGGACCGGATGTCAGCCTGGCGACGCGCCCTCACCCGCGCCGCCCAGGGCCGGGGCCGGCTCGCTGGCAGTCGCGTCGGGCGCATCGTCGGCCGCGACTTCCTCACGCGCCAAGTCGCCCGCCATGCTCGTCGGCACCGCTTCGGGAGCGACCTTGCTCGTCTCGATCGGTCCCGACGCATTGCTCGGGCGCGACACCGGCCGATCAGAACGCTCGCGCTGCTGCGGCGCCAGGGCCGGGATGAAGGACGCGGCGCGCGTCAGCTCGTCCGACGCAACCCCGAGCTCGGCAGCCGCCGCGTCGAGCCCGCGCACGAGCAGCGGCAGCAGCGCGCCGCCCATGGCCTTGGCCCCTTCGGTCGCCGCGATGAGCGCCGAGCGCGCTTCCTCGCGCGCGCCTGCCCCATAGTGTGCCAGGGCCATCGCGACCTGCGCTTCGACCTGGAGCTGCTTATGGCCGCTCGCCTCGGCGAAGCCGAGCGCGTCCTGCGCGGCCTTCAAGGCCGGCTTGGGCTGGTGCAACGCCGCCTGCGTCAGCGCCTGGGTGACCTCTTCGAAGGCGGCGTTCGGGTTGCGGGGTGCCTGGTTCGACTCGCCGCGCATCGTGTACTGCTGGAGCCAGCGGCGCGCGCCCGACTCGTCCTTCCTGAGGAGGGCGTGGCGCGCCCGCGTCGCCCCGATGAGCGCCATCGGCCAACGCAGATCGAGCCCGCCGAGCGTCTTATCGAGCTGGTCGAGCAGCGCCCGTGCCTCGTCGGGGCGGCCTTCCAGGAGGTGTAGGGTCGCGCGTGCGAGATCACCCTCGCACACCACCCGGACCGGGTCGACCGCGCTGGCATTGGCCGCCAGGGCATCGTCAGGCGTGGCCGCGCGCGCCTCATCGAGAGCCGTCCTGACGGCTTCGAGCCGCTTACCGGCCTGCGCCAGATCGAGCTGCACCAGCGCCACCCGTGCGAGCCCGACCTCGGCGCCGAGCCGCGGGCCGAGCGTCAGACCCGGGGCGGCAATAACCGCCTCGTAGCGCTTCACCGCCGCGTTGAGCTTGCCACGGGCCTCGTCGATGCGCCCGAGCAACACCGCCGCGTCGGCCGCCACACGCCCCGCGCGGCCACCGCGCGACGACGAGGCGAGGATGTACGCCGCTTCGAGATCATCGGCCGCACCCCGTAGGTCGCCGGCCTGGAAGCGCGACCGCCCGAGCACGACGAGCGCGCCAGCCCGCCACAGTGGATGGTCCCCCGACGCGGGGATCATGATGTCTTCGACCTGGGCCGGCAGCTTTCCGTCCACACCCGCGACCGCCAAGAGATGCAGCCGGATCGCGACCAGCGACTGCTCGAGCTCGACGAACGGCCGCAGCTCGACCTCGTCTGAAGTCGACGCGTCGCGCGCGGCCGACTCCCCGATGCGCAGCTGCTGGAGCGCGCGCTCGGCCTTCGACAGGTACGTCAGCGCAACCTGATAGCGCTGGCCGTAGATGCAGACCCATGCGAACAGCGCCGCGACCTTGGCGTGGCGCGTGATGTAGTCATCGGGCAACGCCCCGAGCCAGCCCGCCAGCTCACGCACGCCACCGTCGAGCAAGAGCCGCTCGCCATGAAACTCGAGCAGGTCCGTGGCGCGGGCCCACTTCTGGGCCGCGATCGCGGCACCGATCTGCTCGTCGGGCGCCGAGCCGAGGATGGCTTCGGCTTTGGGCGAGCGCGATGCCGAACCGGACGACGACTTCGACGTCACCGGGACGGCCTGGGATGCTGCTGCGAGGGGCACTTGCTTCGTATCGGGGTCCGTTGTCACCACACACCTCCTACGTGGGGACAGTGGACCACAGTTCGGCGGCTTGAAGCAAATCGGGGGCCTGCGCCGAACTACGCCGACCGCTCACCGGTCGCGCCGGGGTCGGCGCCCGGCCCAGGCGGACCGGAGCCTGGACGTGCAAGGCGCCAGCTAACCGCGCAAGCGCTCGAAGCTGCGTAGGAAGTTGAGCCCCAGGATCTTCTGCACGCGCGCCTCTGAGAAGCCGCGGTCGAGCATCTTCTGCACGAGCCGCACGTACGAGTTGCCCGACCTGAGATCCTTTGGCGGCACGATAGCACCGTCGTAGTCGCTGCCGATCGCGACCGCATCCTCGCCAGCGATGTTCGCGACGTGAGCCATGTGGTCGACGATCATGCCGGCGTCGTCGGGCCCGCCGCGCACCTTCAGGAACGCACGCGAGTAGATGACCCCGATGACGCCGCCGGTGTCGGCGACCGCCTTGACCTGGCGATCGTCGAGGTTGCGCCAGTGCGGCTTCACCCCCGAAACGCCCGTGTGGGTGGCGATGAGCGGCTGGCTCTTGTCGTGGGTCTCGACCGCGTCCCAGAAGCCCTGCGCGTTGATGTGCGCGAGGTCGACGAAGACCTTGTGCGCGTTCAAGTGGCGCACGAAGTCGCGACCGATATCGGTCAGGCCGCGCTTGCCCTTCCACAGGCGGAACGGGCTCGAGGTGATGCCGTAGGCCGCGTTCGTCAGGTGCACGAGCGTCACCCGCACGATCGGGCTCGGCCGCCCGGGGGCGCCGGCAACGGCAGCCGAAGGCGATACGGCGGGACCGCCGGCAACGGCAGCCGAAGGCGATACGGCTGGATCGACGAGCGGAGCGATCGAATCGAGCCCGGCCGGCGAACGCTCGAGCGCATTGCCGCCCTGGATCGCGAGGATCACCGCATGCGCGCCACGCGCACGCGCCGCCCGATACTCAGCCACCGTGCACACGATCTCGAGGCGCCCTTCCTGGGCCGCGACCATCGCTTTGAAGGTCTCGAGGTTTTTCTGGAACACGACCCAGCGACGCGACGCGCGCCGGAATGGATTGGTCGTGATCGACCACATCGCTCCCGTGAGCCCGCTCTCGAGCACGCGCGGGATATCGAGGTGCCCGAAGAAGCGCCCGCCGAGAAAGCCCCGTTCGTGATGCTTGGTCACGTCGTAGCGGACGAGGGGAAGGCGCGGCGGGATGAACGTGTCGATGTGCAGGTCGAGCACGTCCGATGCGAGCAACAGCTCGGCTGCCGCCTTGGAGACCCCGTGCTTATTGGCCAATGCCTGGGCGCGTTCGGTCGTGGTCACCATCGCGCGATCAGTTGACGCTGTCGGGGCCGCTGATCGCGACCGACACCTGACCCTGGCAGGTGAAGCCGAGCGGCCGCCCGAACGAGGTCGTGTGCACGGCACCAACGACGCACTGCTGGAGCTCGCTGTCACGGCTCGAGTCCGGCGTCGGCGCGGCACGCAAGACTCTGCCCTCGGGGTCGACCTCGAAGATCACATTGACGCTGCCGCGGATCGCCGCGCGCTCATAGAGGATGCCCTTGGCACAGCGAACGGCGCGCATCTTCGCGTCGGCGAGGGCGGCGTCGAAGCCGCCATGCACGCACGGGGCGACCGCCTTCTGGCCGGCCTCGTCCTTCACGACCCCGAGGCCGAGCCACACCTTGCGCCAGGCGTCCTCGACGCGCTCGAGCAACAACATCTCGGCGCCCGACCGGCCGGCCTGCACACGCATGTCCTCAACGACGTCCGCGGGTGCGATGGCCGGCAGCTCGTCATTGGGATCAACGTCCCAGGTCGAGTAGCTGACGACGCGCGTTGGGCCATCGAAGCCAGTCGTGCGCACCTCGACGAGGCTCGGGTCCTTGGCCGCCGGGGTCGGGTCGGGGCGGGTCGCATGGTGCACGCCGCCGCAGGCAGACAGAGCGGCGAAAAGTGCTGGCAGGAGGCAACGGAGCAACTTCATGGATGGGAGTCTCCAGGCTTGGAAGCGACATCGAGCCGTCGCAAGAGGCGGTCGAGCACGAGGTAGGTCGGCGGGCGGCACATCACGAGCAGCTGCTGCGAGCGGTCGTCGGGTACCATTCGCACCTTGGCCAAGGCAGCCGAAGGCGAACCTGGGCCCTTGCCCAAGGCCGCTTGGTCGATGACCTGGGTGGCCAACGTCACGAGCTCGCTCGGCAGCACGTACTGCACCGGTCGGATGTAGATGTGCATCTCGCCGGCGCCCGGCTTGTCGAGGATCGCGAGCAGGTCGCGGAACCGCTTCAGGCGCGCGGGCGTGTCCTTCACGACGATCATGTTCGGCTGACGACCGAGCACGGCCGTGCTCTCACCCTCCTGCCCGAGGAGGCGCTCGTGCAGGACGAGCGCGCGCTCCGCGGGCAGATCTCCCAAGAAGATCACCTCGGTGCGATAGCTGTCCGACAGCAGCAACGACAGCGCGAGGAGGAGTGCCGTCAACCGAGCCGTGCCTTCATCGCCAGCACCTTCGCCGGCAGCGCGGCGAGCGCCTCGCGCGCGACGTCGGCGACGTGCGCGGCGGTGAAGCCGAAGTGCTCGGCCAGGACTTCCATCGGGGCCGACTCGCCAAAGCGATCGATACCGACCGAGGCCCCGAAGGGGCCGGTGACCGGTTCCCAACCATGGGTGCGACCCGCTTCGACTGTCACCCGCACGAGCACGTCCGGCGGCAGCACCTGGTCGCGATAGCTCTCGGGCTCGGCCATGAAGCGTTCGATCGAGGGCATCGATACGATCTTCGCGCGCCAGCCGTCTTTCGCCAGAAGTGCGGCGGCCTCGGTGCACAGGTGCAGCTCCGAGCCGGTCCCGACCAGCACCAGATCGGGTGTCGCGTCCGAGCCATCACCCGCGACCACGTAGCCACCGCGCAAGACCCCGGGCCCCGAGCCCTCGATCAGCGGCAGGTCCTGGCGCGTCAGGCACAGCACGCTCGGGCCCTGATGGCGCAGCGCGAAGAGCCACGCATAGGCGGTCTCACGCGCGTCGGCCGGCCGCAGCACGGTCATGCCCGGGATGAGGCGTAGCGCCATCGTGTGCTCGACCGATTGATGGGTCGGGCCGTCTTCGCCAAGAAAGATCGAGTCGTGCGTGAGCACATAGATGACGCGCTGATGCATCAACGCCGACAGGCGCATCGAGCCGCGCATGTAGTCGCTGAACGTGAGGAACGTGGCGCCGTACGGGATGACGCCGCCGTGCAGCGCCATGCCGTTCAAGATGCCGGCCATGCCGTGCTCGCGGATGCCGAAGTGCAGGTTGCGACCGGCGCGGTCGAACTTCGAAAACGAGCTCGCCTTGTCGATGAGCGTCTTGGTCGAACCCGCGAGGTCGGCCGACCCGCCCCACAGCTCCGGCAGCTGGGCCGCGAGCGCGTTGAGGACTTTGCCCGACGAGACGCGCGTCGCCATCGGCTTGTCCGACGGGGTCGGCAGCTGCGACTCGAGGTCGGGCGGCAGGGCGCCGCTGATGATGCGCGTGAGCTCGGCGGCGAGCTCGGGGTGGGCCGCGTGATAACGTTCGAACGTGGCTTCCCAGGCCGTACGCCGTAGCGCCTCGCGGGCTCGCAACGCGTCGAACGCGCTGACCGCCTCGTCGGGCACGATGAACGCGGGCTCGACCGGCCAGCCGAGCGCTTCCTTGACGAGCTTTATCTCGGCCACGCCAAGCGGCGAGCCGTGCGCCGCGGCGCTGTCCTGCTTATTGGGGGAGCCATGCCCGATGTGGGTCTTGCACGCGATGATCGACGGCTTCTGGGTCTCGGCCCGGGCGAGCACGATAGCGCGTGAGACCGCGGCACGATCGTGGCCATCGACGGTCTGGGTGTGCCAGCCGTAGGCGTCGAAGCGCTGCATCACGGACTCGGACCAGGACAGCGAGGTCTTGCCTTCGATCGTGATGCTGTTGTCGTCGTAGAGGAAACAGAGCTTGCCGAGGCCGAGGTGGCCCGCCAGGGACGCCGCCTCGGAGGCGAGGCCTTCTTGGAGGTCACCGTCCGAGCAAATCCCGAACGTCATGTGGTCGACGACCTGGAGCTCGCCGCGATTGTAGCGCGCGGCGAGATGCGCCTCGGCCATCGCCATGCCGACGGCGTTCGCGACCCCCTGCCCGAGCGGCCCGGTGGTCGTGTCGACGCCGGGCGTGAGGCCGTGCTCGGGGTGGCCCGGTGTCTTCGAGCCGAGCTGCCGGAAGCGCTTGATCTCGTCGAGGCTCAGCTCGAACCCGGACAGGTGCAGGAGCCCGTAGAGCAACATCGACCCGTGCCCCGCCGAGAGCACGAAGCGGTCGCGATCGAACCAGGTCGGTTGCAACGGGTCGACCGTCAGGAAGTCGGCCCACAGGACGCTCGCGGCCTCGGCCATGCCCATCGGCATGCCCGGGTGCCCCGAGTCGGCCTTCTGGACCGCGTCCATCGCCAAGGTCTTGAGGGTGTTGACGAGGATGTCCGAAGCGTTGGTCGACGCAGAGTGCTCCATGGCGCCTGCATACAACGGATGCGAAGCGGTTGCACCTGGGCTTGCTGGGCTTGCCGGCAACGCCGGCAACGGCCGCTGAAGGCGATGCGGCGAGTTCAGATCGTCGCGCTACAAGGCAAAACCGGTCTCGACGAGGACCTTGTAGCGCCCGTCTTTCGCCATCAGCTCGTCGTGGCTGCCAGTCTCGACGATCTCGCCCTGGTGCAGGACGACGATGCGGTCGGCCTTCTGGATCGTTTGGAGGCGGTGCGCGATGACCAACACCGTGCGCGTCTCGAAGAGCGCTTCGAGGGCCGCATCGATCTGTCGTTCGGTCATCGAGTCGACGCTCGCGGTCGCCTCGTCCAAGATGACGATCGGCGCTTTGCGGGCCATCGCGCGGGCGATCGAGAGCAACTGGCGCTCGCCGCTCGAGAGGTTCCGGCCGCGCTCGGCGATACGGCTCTGGATGCCGTCCTCCAGCTCGTCGACGAACATCGCGGCGCGCGACTGCTGACACGCGGCGCGCACGTCGGCGTCGCTTATCGATAGGTCGCCCAGGCGGATATTGTCGGCGACCGTGCCCTCCATCAACCAGACGTCCTGGTGCACAACCGTGACCGCGTCGCGCACGGCGCTCGCGCGGAGCTCCGCCAGCTCGACCCCGTCGATGCTGATGTTGCCTTCGTAGCCAGCGTACATGCGGGTCAGGAGCTTGCCGAGGGTCGACTTGCCGGAGCCGGTCGCGCCGACCACCGCGAGCACCTCGCCCGCGCGCAGCTCGAGGTCGATGCCCTTCAACACCTCGGGGCGCTCGGGCCCGTAGCGGAAGCGCACGCCGTCGAACTTCACGGCACCCGCGAGCGGCACCGGCAGGTCGCGCACGCCCTGCGGGATGCGCTCGTCGGTGTCGAGCAGCTGGAAGATCTTCTCGAGCGCCGCGAAGCTGCGCTGCAGCGTCGCGATCTGCCCCGACAGCTCGCGGATCGGCACGAAGATGCGGCCGAGGTAGTCGATGAACGCGACCAGCACGCCGATGCTGATGGCGGACGTGCCGAGCTGCGGATCGAAGTGCAGTGCAACCCAGTAGACGACGGCCGCGGTCGCGAGCGCGCTCATGCCGTCCATCACCGCGTAGAGCCCGGCATCGAGCCAGTTCGACTTGTGATAGGCGGTCATGTACTGCTTCGACATCACATCGAATTTCTCGGACGAAACCCGCTCGGCGCCATAGAGCTGCAAGACCGTCATGCCGAAGATGCGCTCGGCGAAGAAGCCGTTGAGCTCGGAGAGCTTCTCGCGGATGACCAGCGAGATGGGCCGCAGGCGCCGACGGAACCAGCCGACGATCAAGTAGATAATCGGCGAGAAGAGGAACGCGACCAGCGTCATGCCGGGGTCGAGGAACAACATCGCGACCAGCATGCCGACGATCGCGAGCATGTTGGTCAGGAGCTGAATGGCGCCGCGAGCGAGCGACTCGTAGACCGCGTCGACATCGTTGATCGTGCGGGTCATCAGGCTGCCCGCGTGGCGCTTGTCGAAGAAGCGCGCACCCTGCCCCATCACATGCCCGAAGATGGCCGACCGCAAGCGCGCGAGCCCACGCAGCGCCACCTTCTGGAGCGCATGATAGCCCAGCGAGGCCGAGAGCCAGGCGAACAGCACCGTGCCTGCGAACGCGAGCGCAACCGTGCCGAGCCCATCGAGATCCTTTGGCGCGATGTGGTCGTCGATGCCGATCTTCAGGAGCACCGGCTGCATCACCTCGGCCAGCACCCCGAGCGGCGTCAGGACCAACACCAGCGCGAAGCGCTTCTTGTCAGCGCGCACGTAATCGAAGAGGCGCTTGGCGAGCGACCAGTCGGTCGGCTTCTCCTTCTCTTTGGGTGCCTTGGCGGGCTTGGCGGAATTGCCGGAAATTGCCGGAGCGGGCTCAGCCATGGGCGGCCTCAGGCTTGGCGGCATCGGTGTTGGCGGCCCCGATGGTGGCCGGCTCGGCCTCGCGTGCCTGCTGTAGCCGCCAGGCCCGCCAGTAGGGCCCGTCCTTGTCGCCGAGCAGCGCGTCGTGGGTGCCGCGTGCGATCACCCTGCCGGCCTCCATCACGAGGATCTGATCGGCGTGCTTCAGCGCGGACACGCGATGCGACACGATGAGCGTCGTGGCGCCCTTTCGGCGGCGATAAATCTCATCAATGAGGCGCTTCTCGGTCGCGTGGTCGACCGCCGACAGCACGTCGTCGAGCAGCAGGATCTCGAAGTCCTTATAGAATGCACGGGCCAGCGCGGTGCGTTGCCGCTGGCCACCGGACAACATCACGCCGCGTTCGCCGACCTTGGTCTCGAGGCCCTCGGGCAGCGCTTGCAGATCGTCGCTCAAGGCCGCGCCCCGGACCGCGTCCTCGACGCGCGCATCGTCGCGTTCAGCGGGGCTGTCGGCCAGCGCCACGTTCTCACGCAGCGACTGCGAGAAGAGCCAGGCCTCTTGCGGCACATAGGCGGTCGCCTTGCGGAACGCCTTGAGGTCCAACGACCGCACGTCGACCCCATCGATGAAGACCGTGTTGGGCGGCGGCTCGTGAACGCGCGCGAGCAGGTCGAGCAGCGTCGTCTTGCCTGACCCGGTCGCGCCGAAGATGCCGATCGTCTCGCCCGGACGGGCGCTGAACGAGACGTGGGATACCGCAGGTGCGCGATGGGTGTGCCCGTCAGCGTGCGCCGTGGGGTCGCCATTGAGGCCGGGGCGGCCGGCGTGTTGGAACGTCAGGTCACGCACGTCGAGGCGATGACCGCGATCTTCGCTGGAGACGGAGGCGGGCATCGGGCTCGCGCCGTCATCGGTCGATCGGGCCGGCGCGTCCATCACCTCGTAGACGCGCATGAGCGAGATCCAGCCGCGCTGGAGCGCGTTGACGAGCCAGCCGAGCGAGTTGAGACCGCCGGCCACGATGCGGATGAGGACCGCGAACGCCGCGAGCTCGCCGGGGCTGAGCGTGCCTGCGACGACCATGTTGCCGCCGACGAACAGGAGCAGTACCAGGCAGAAGTTGCCGACGACGTCGACGATCGGCAGCAGCCACGCGGTCACAAACGCGAGGCGTTGGGCCACCCCGAGGAGCTTCGCGTTCTGCTCCTCGAAGCGCTCGGTCGCCATCGCTGTCGCGTTGAGCGACTGCAGCACCGTTGCACCACTATAGAGTTCGAGCGTGCGCGACGAGATGGTGCCGAGCGTCTCCTGGGTCTCGCGCGTGAGCTTGAACATGTCGCGGATTGCGCGCCGCAGGACGACTACCGCCAGGAGGAGCGGCACCAGCACCCAGAGCGTCAGGTGCCAGTCGGTCAGCAGCATCTTGCCGATCGTCAGGAGCAGCGTGAGCGCAACGTTGAAGACCTGGAGCGAGCCGAAGCCGATGAGGCCACGCACCGCCATCGCATCGTTGGTGCCGCGCGAGACGAGCTCGCCCGGCCGCACACGATCATAGTAGCCGCGCGGCAGCTCGGTCAGGTGTCGGAAGAGGTCCGACTTCATGTGGTATTCGATGACCCGCCCGGGGTTGAAGAACAGCACCCGCGACAACGTGCGCACCAACATCACGCCAAGGCCGGCCCCGATGATGGCCCACGCGAGCGCTATCGCTTTGCTGGCATCGCCGTGGGTGGCCGCGGTTCCGCTTGCGCCGGCCGTCAGTCCGGCTGGCCCGATTGGGCTGATGGCATCGACCGCGAGCTCGACGAACGCGGGGATGGCGACCGTCAGGCCCGTCGTGGCCAAGAGGAAGAACAGCCCCAACGCGTAGGACTTGATGTGGGGCGTGGCGTAGCGACGCAGGAACCGAACGAGGAGACTCACCGGGCGCAAGGTAGGGGGCAGCCAACGGAGGGTCAACCAGACATTCGGTCAGGGCGCGGGCCCGGGCGTGGGCGCGGGCGAGGGGCGCATAGCCACTTCACACCGCCTGACAAGCGAGTCGCCAGACGGCGGGTGTACACACCTGCCGAGGGCAAAAACTCCGCCTCCCAGGCCCTGATGCGTGATGGCGCCTTTCGGCCCCAAGATTGCTACAGTCCCGCGCGATGAACCGTTGCCTCCTCACCTTGCTCACGTTCGTGGCCCTCTTGCCGGCGGGCTGTGGCGCCGATGACGCCTCGACCGCGGGCGTCAACGACACAGGCTTCCAGGACGCGACGGCGACCCAAGATACCAGCACGCCCGACAGCCAGACCACGGACACGACGACCTCCGAGACGGCCAGCGAGACAGCGTCCGACGCGGCGACCGACACGCGTGAGGTCGAGGCACCGCTGACCGGCTTCAAGGAAGACCCGACCTACCTCGTGCCCGGCAACATCGCCGCCAAGACCGACGTGGTGGCCGCGGGTGACCTCGTCGCCTGGGTCGAGGGCAGCGCCAGCGCCACGACCACTCCGATCCTGGTCGTCTGGGACGTGAGCACACCTTCTGTCGGACCGCGTGCCTTCGCGCCCCCGACCCTCCTGAACCCGCGCGCGCTGGCGCTGTCCGACGCGTACCTCGTGTATGTCGACGACCGCTACGGCGACCCCGACATCTTCGCTATCGACCTCACCTCGGGGGTAGAGTTCTCGGTCGTGAACCGCCCAGGGGCGCAGGAGGCGCCAGCCGTGCTCGGGTCGCGCGTCGCCTGGGAGGACTGCACGCGCTGTGTCACGGGCGATGGCGTGGCCGGCCATGAGCCCAATCGCGAGCTGGTCGAACGAGACCTGGCAGGCGGGGGCGAGATCGCGCGAACCAACGACGCGGTCGCCGATCGCGCGCCGAGCTATGGGCTCCTGGCCGATGGACGGCCGGCGCTTGCCTGGCTCAGTGGGCGCGCGACCCTGCGTCTGGAGCGGCTCGAAGCGGGGGTGAGCGCGACGATCGATGTAGATGCGAGCTTGCGGGTGGACCAGGAGCTCGGGCGGGTCGCGATCTGGAAAGGGCTCCTCGCGTGGCGGCCGAGCCCGCTCATCGTGAACCCCGACTCGATGATCGTGAACCCGGACAGCATGGTTCCCTCGGACGTCTTCACGAGCGATCCGGCGGCGGCGACAGCGCCGGCCGTCGCGCTGACGGTGCACGCCGAGATTGCGGCCCGCATGGAGCTTGGGCCGCAGGCGTTCGGGCCACGGCTCGCCTGGCTCGAGATCCCGCCCGGTGTGCCGGCCACGGGCCGCGTCATGCTGACGACCGGTGGCGAGGAACCGCCGAGCACCATCGCTTTTGCGACCGGGATGAGCACGTTCGCGATGGGCCGTGACTTCGTCGTGTTCAGCGCGCCGCGCCCCGACAACGACGGCAAAGAGGATGTGCATGTGCTGCCTCTCGATCTACCCTGAGCCAGCGCGACTTGAAGCCCGCAGTATCGCCTTCGGCTGCCTTGGCCGAGGGCCTGACCGACGAGCAGGCCGGGTGACACGGGCTGCGAGAGGCCGCGAGAGGCCGCGAAGGCGGACAGGACAGGACGATGCGAGCGACACAAGGGATCGGGCGGGTGCTGGTGACCGGCGCGGCGGGCGAGATCGGGCGGGTAGTGCGCAAAGCGATCGCCGACCGCTATCGGCTGCGGGCGACCGACATCGTGACGGTGGACCCGCTCGAGCGCGATGAGGACGCGACCACCGCCGATCTGCGCGTGCCCGCCGAGGTCGCGCTGGCGATGCGCGACGTCGACGTGGTCGTGCACCTCGGTGGCATCGCCAACGAGCATGACTGGGCGACGATCGCGGCGGTGAACATCGGCGGCACCCAGGCGGTGCTCGAGGCCGCCCGGAACGCGGGCGCGCGCCGGGTGATCGTGGCCAGCAGCGTGCACGCGGTGGGCTTTCATCCCCGCTCGCAGCGCATCGGCAACGACGTCGCGACGCGCCCCGACACCTTCTATGGTGTGAGCAAGGTCGCGAGCGAGGCGCTCGGGCGCCTGTACGCCGAGAAGTGGGGGCTCGAGGTCGCGTGCCTGCGCATCGCGTCATTCCAGGAGCGGCCGCGTGACCGGCGGCATCTATCGACCTGGCTCTCGCACGGCGACATGGTGCGGCTCGTGAGCGCGTGCATCGAGGCACCGACGCTGAGCCCGTCGAGCGTCGGCAACTTCTGCATCGTGAACGCGATAAGCGCGAACACACGGCGCTGGATGGACGACAGCGGCTGGGCCCACATCGGCTACGTGCCGGTCGATGACGCCGAAGTGTTCGCCGCGGACGTCGAGCACCTGCACGGCCCCGACGACGACATCAGCGAGCAGGTGCAGGGTGGGTTCTTCGCCGCGCCCGGCTACCGCGGCCTCGTTTAGGCGAGGCGGCCGGTCACGAGGAGCACGTCTCTACCGCCTGCTTCGAGTGGGATGACCCGTTCTTCGAGGAGTCCCAGCGCGTGCGCCGCCTCCTGATCGGGCACCAGCACCGCCGCACGCCAGCGGCCGCGCGTGCGCCAATGGGCCGCGACCGCGCGCAAGAGCTCGACGGTCGAGAGCTCGTCGCCCATGCGCGCACCCCAGGGCGGGTTCGTGACGAGCAGGCCTTCGTCCGGCAGGTCGCTGACACTCGTTGCATCGCCCACCGCGAAGCGTATGTCGGCGCTGACACCGGCCCGCTCGGCATTGGCGGCGGCGACCGCGAGCAGCGCGCGATCGAGGTCGAAGCCGATGAGCGGTGGCTCGAGGTTCGGGCGTACATGCGCACGCAGGGCAGCTATCGCCGCGTCCTGGCGGGTCGCCTTGAAGCCCGGCCAGCGCATGAAGCCATAGTCGCGGCGCAGGATGCCGGGCGCGATGTGGCGTGCCGCGAGCGCCGCCTCGATGAGGATCGTACCCGAGCCGCACATCGGGTCCACCAACGGTACCTTCGCGTCCCAGCCCGCAAGCCGTGGCAGCGCCGCCGCGAGGCTCTCGCGCAGCGGCGCCTCGCCTGCTTCGGTGCGATAGCCGCGCGCATGCAGGCTGGTCTTGCCGGCCGCGTCGAGGCTGATGATGCCGCGACCGTGCGCTATCGACACGCGCACGAGCACGTCGGGATCGTCGGGGGCCACATCCGGCCGCTGTCCGGTCGCGTCGCGCACGGCGTCGACGATCGCGTCCTTCACGCGCAAGCCGGCGAAGCGCGCGTCGCGAAATGCCGGCGTGTCGCGGCAAGTCGCGAACACGGCGAAGGTCTTGTCGGCCGGCACGATGCCCTGCCAGCGCACGAGTTCGCGTACCGCACGATAGAGACGCTCGGCGTCCTGCGCCTCGACCTCACCGAGGGTCCACAACACCCGATGCGCGGTCACGAGCGACAGCGTAACCCTTTCGAAGCCGACCCGGTCGGCGGAGAAGCCACACCCGGCGCGGCCCTTGTGCACCTGCTTGGCGCCGAGTTGCACGAGCTCGTCCGCGAGCACGCGCTCGAGCCCGGGCGACGTGGTTGCAAACGCCTTGAGCAGATTGGGGGGTTGACTCATCGGTCCTTCGTACTAATGTCGGCAGCCCCGCGCCCCGCGCTCGCGCCGATGACCACCTGGCCGTGCGCTCGGGCCCGTCCGGTGACGACCAAGGATCCGACCATGCGTCAAGCTGTTTCCCTGCAGATGTTGCTTCTCACGCTGGTGCTCCTGCTCGCGGGCACGGCGGCACATGCGGCGGCCCCGGTCTACAAGACACGCACGAACATCGACACGGTGCCGACCGGCGCTCAGATGTACCTCGTCGAAGGCAGCATCGAGACGTTCCAGGGCGTCACCCCGATGAAGCTGTTCAAGCTCCCGCGCGGCACCATCCAGCTCAAGTTCAAAAAGGACGGGTTCGACGACCTCGTCCAGACCGTCACCATCGCCACGTCGATCCAGACGTTGCTCTTCAATATGGCCCGCACCATCCAGGCCGCGACGATCGAGCTCACCTGCGGCGCCGAGTTCGCCGGCGGCATGGCCGAGATCGACGGCAAGGCGATGGGGCCCATCCCGTCGACCACCAAGGTGTCGCCCGGACGCCATCAGGTGGTCGTCACGAAGGACGGCTATCAACGTTGGGAGCGCTGGATCGAAGCGACCGAAGGCCAGCGCGCGACCTTCGACGTGGTGCTGACAAAAGTCGAGGCCCAGAAGGGCGAAATCCTCGTCACCTCGAGCCCGAGCGGCGCGACGGTCACCGTCAATGGCGCCCCGCGGGGCGTCACGCCGACGGTCGTCGAGGCGTTGAGCGCCGGCCCTTACCTGGTCGAGGTGGCGCTCGCGGACTACGTGAAGGCGTCGCAGACAGTCAACGTCGAGCCGGGCAAGCGCGCCATCTTCGACGCGCCGCTCGTCAAGGCGAAGGGCGACACGGGCGAGCTCAAGATCCTGGCCGATATCGAGGACGCGACCGTCTACCTCGACGGCGAGGCGATCGGGAAGGCGCCGGTCACGCAGGCCGGCGTGCGCATAGGTACCCACCAGATCGAGGCGCGCAGCCCGCGTGGCTTCTACGCCGAGGCGACGGTCGAGGTGAAGGCGGGCGAGCTGTTCGTCGTGCGCCTCAAGATGGTCCAGACCGCGCCGCCCGATAAAGGCACGGTGCGCGTCGTGACGACCGCGCCCGAGGGCGAGGGCAAGCTCGACGACAGCGAGTGGAAGCCGTTGCCGACGGTGTTCAACGAGGTCGACGTCGGGAGTCACATCGTGCGCGTGCGCGCGGCCGGATTCGCGCCGTGGTCGAAGACGATTACCGTCGAGCGCGGGCAGAGCCAGGAGGTCGTGGCCGAGCTCGGGCAGGCCGGCCGGGTCGAGGTCGCGACGAAGGACGGGCGGCAGGCGGACCTGTTCCTCGATGGCAAGCCGCTCGGCAAGACGCCGTTCATCGGTGACGTGCCGGCCGGCACCCACACGCTGCTCGTGCAGCGCGACGACGGCAAGCAGGAGGAGTTCCAGATCGCGGTGTCGACCGAGCGGGTCGTCAAGGTCAACGCCGCCTTCGGCAGCGACATCCCGAAGGTCGTCGTACAGCACCGCCCGTTGCCGTTCTCGGCGCGCGCGCTGTCGGGCGGCACCGGCCACGCGAGCGCCATCGTGTCGTGGCCGAAGTGGCCCTTCCCGCTGTTCCTGCAGGCGGGCGGCGGCATCGGCAACGGCATGGACATGAACGTCCAGTTCCGGACGGCCTTCGACGTCATCAACGAGCTCGAGCTGATGTTCAAGTGGTGCTTCGTCGACACGAAGACGCTCGCGACCTCGGTCGAGCTCGGCATCGGGGGTGGGCTCGGCGCAAACGACCGCAGCAGCTTCGTCCTGCGCCCAGTGCTGAAGGGCTCGCTGCTCATCGGCGAGAAGGCCGCCATCACGGCGCGCGCCGGCTTCCTCTATCACACCGACCGCCTCGGCCCCGAGACGGACGAGCGCACGCGCGACCGCGACGCGGGCATCCGCTTCTACCTGGGCCTCAACGTGGAGTTCGAGATCACCTCGTCGATGAACCTCACGTTCATGCTCGAAGGCGACCCGGTCGGCGACGGCCGTCGCCTGTATGAAGAGAGCTTCCTCGACGACCCGGACCCAAAGCTCTACTTCGCCGGTGGTCTGACGTTCATCTTCTGAGGTCGGCGGCGACGCGGTGGGTCAGGCGTGCAGCCAGACCGAGCGCACGCGCCCGACCTCATAGAAGCCAAGGCTCCGATAGAGTCGCAGCGCCGGCAGGTTGTCCGCGTGCACGTAAAGCGCCACGCGCGGCACCTCGCGCAGCAGCAGGTGGCAGAGCTCGCCGACCAGCCGGCGCGCAAGCCCGCGGCCACGATGTGCGGGTGCCGTGTAGACGCCCGAGAGCTGCACGACATCGTCGCTCACGGCGGCCTGGTCGACCTTGCAGTGGATCGGGCCGCCGAGGGGCCCCGCGACCCAGGCGCGCCACTCGAGGATGCGGCGCTGCCAGCCGCGCTGGAAGCCGGGCAGGTCGGACGAGAACGGATCGATGCCGAGTTCTTCCTTCACCATCTGGAGGTCGACCGCCATCATCAAATCGAGTTCGTTCGCCTGAGCCGGACGCAGCTCGACCGAGCGGGCGTCGCCGCGCAGGGTCTGCTTGTCGACCTGGAGCAGCACCTGGTTGGCGCGCTCGAGCTGGATGCGCTCGGCCGGCAGGGCCAAGGCCTCGGTGAACGCGGGCACGATGTCCTCGGGTCCAATGATGACCCGGATCTGGCAGGCGGCCGTGCTCGTGAAGCGGGCGAATGCGTCGCTCGCGGTGCGCGGCACACCGTGACTCAGCACCAGGTTCGATCCGATGAGCGCCACCCCGGCGAGGTGTCCGTCGGCCCACCAGCCGAGCATCGTGCCGCTTGCCGATTCAGCATCGAGCCCGCCCCGAGCCACATGCCCGAGGAGATAGGCGTTGGCCGCCGGGCGCTGCCCGAGGAACGTGACCACTGGCCGCCCGTCCGAGGACAACAAACGCCGGATGAACGTCGGGGCGACGCCATCCCCGATAACGGGACGCGACGCATGACGGGGTGCGGGCAACGGTGACACCACCGCGATAGGATAGCAGACGCGACCCGACCGAGGCGACAGCGCCTCGCGCGAACATCGCTTCGCCGGGCTTTCATGCGCGCGCGCGGCATGGCATGCAGCGGATATGCAGGTCCGTCGACATCCGCTCGCGCTCCCGATCACCTGGCCACCCGGCCTGGGATTCCGTGCACGCGACTGGGCGACGGGTCTGCGCTGGGGCATGTCGCTCGCCGACGTCACGGCACTTGCCGCGGGTTCGGTCCGCGCGGTCGACGATGGTGTCGTCGCGCGGCTGCGGGTCGACGACGCGGCCAGCGTGCAAGGGATCCCGCTGACGGCGACGCTGGTCCTCGAGCTCGACAGGCTCGTGCGGATAGAGTTCGTCGGGCGGCTCGATGCGCTCGCATTGGCGGCGCTCGGGGCGAGCGAGGCGACGCTCGACGACGTCGACCACCACCACATCGTCGTCGGTCGCACGCGCGTGGCGATCGATCTCCTGGATGGGCTCATCGCGCTCGAGCCCGACGAGGCCCTGTGACGACCCGCGTGACCTTCTACGATATCGCCCCCGAGGCCCGCTTCGCGCTGGTCGTGAAGCTGGCACTTGCCGCCTGGGACAAGTCCAAGCGCATGCTCGTGCGCTGTAGCGCGGCGGACGCGGCGGCGCTCGACCAGCACTTGTGGGTCTTCCGCGAAGAGAGCTTCGTGCCGCACGAGGTGTGCGACGATCCGGCGCGGCTCCTCGATCCCGAGGCGCGCGTCGTCCTGGTCACCCGCGACGTGCGCACGATCCCGGCCGACATCCTGTTGCAGCTGGCACCGACCGATCTCGCCTTCGCGCGCGACTTCGACACGGTCATCGACATCGTCGACCACAGCGATCCGGCGCGCCTCGATGCGAGCCGGGCGCGCTACAAGGCGTGGACCGACAGCGGGCTCAGGCCCGAGCTCAAGAAGACGTCGTAGCCTCGCTCTACCCAATGCGCTCCAACAACGCCTGCGCGAGCCGCTCGGCACTCGCGGGTGAGTGGCGAAAGAAGAGCGCCGGCTCGATCAGCTCGAGCTCGTTCAACACGTAGCCGTCACCGAGCTTCAGGAGGTCTACCCGCGCGTACAGGAGACGCTCGCCAAGGATGGCGCTCGCTTCGCCAAGCGCCTTGGTCGCGATCGCAACCGCCGCCGCGTCGGGCAGCCACACCTCGTCGTGGGCGCCCCAGTCCTCTTGCACGCGATAGTCGCCCGCGGCCGGGACCTTGCGGATAGCGTGCGCGGGCGCGCCATCGATCATGATGATCGAGAGCTCGCCGTCGCGCTCGACCGAGTCGAGATAGGGCTGCAGCATGAACGCGCCCGGCGCTCCTTCGAGGTGCTTCAGCGCGACGCCAAAGCCCGCCTCATCACATGTGAACCTGAGCGTGTCCGACGCGTTGGCTCCGACGACCGGCTTCAGGAAGGCGCGCGTCCAGGCGCCCGCGGCGACGCGGATCATGCGTTCGGCCTCGGCGCCGCGGCCATCGATCCATACGGTCGGCGCGATCGGCACCCCGCGCTCGGCAAGCTGGGCGAGGTAGCGCTTGTCGACATTCCAACGAACGATGGCGGGCCCATGGAAGAGGCGCGTGACGCGACTCGTGCGTTCGCACCACGCGACGAACTCGTCGCACCGTAGGTGGTAGTCCCAGGTACAGCGGATCAGCACTGCGGCACAGGACGCCCAGTCGAAGTCCGCATCCCAGGCCGGGTTGACGACGTCGTAGCCGCGCGCGCGCAACGCCATCCTGAGCGGTTCCTCGTCGTCGACGACCTGCGGATAGGGGTCGCACCATGCGAGTCCGATACGTCCGCGAAGCGGCTGCCGCGATTGCGCTTCATCACCCATGCTGATTCACCCCCCGATGAATGTGCCCCGGAAACTCCGTGGAAATCGATCCGTGCTACAGCTCGTTCATCGCCCCGCGCGCAAAGACTACATGCCAATTCGAGGTTCGACTCGTTGCGGTCTGTGTAGTCCGTGTGCGCGGATGAACCATCAGGGAGGTCGGTCATGCTCGAGCGCTTCGTTACGCTCACGCCGGTAGCCATTGCCTATCGTGCCCTCGCCGTGCGCCTCTTCGACTTCGCGGTCGGCTCGATGGGACCGCCGCGCGCCAGTCAAACGCCGGAACTCGAAAGGGACTACCAGTCCACCAACGAACGCGGCAACACCACGCTGACGATGTCGCCCGCGACCTTCGCGGGATCACCGACCTCGCAGCGGATGAGGACGTTGCCGCGCGCATAGGCGACGTGATCGGCGCTGCCATCCCACCCACACGGTCGCACGGCCAGCTCGGTCGTGAACCCGCCATGGCCGCCATCAGGCTCGATGCGAACGAGATGGCCCGGATGAAACGTCGTCCGGCGACCGGTCGCGCCGAGGGCCACAGTCCCGGCTTCACCATCCTTGCGAGCGAGTGGGAGTCGCAGCATCCAGGGTCGATGATCGGGGCGCCGCCCGAGGATGCGAACCGCAGGCGTGAGTAGCAGCGCCGCGGTCACGAAGTTGGAAACCGGATTGCCCGGCAGCCCGAACACCAGCGTCTTTGCGGTGCGCCCGAACAGCGCGGGCTTGCCTGGCTTGATCGCGATCTGGTGGAACAGGATCTCGACCCCTTCGGACTCGAGGCACTCGCGCACATGGTCGTGCGACCCGGCGGAGACCCCGCCCGAGAGGACGAGCACGTCACTTTCCAGGCCGTCGCGAATGACGCTCCTCAGGTGGGGGCGGTCGTCCCTGGCGATGCCGCCGTCGACGACCCGACACCATTCAGCCTCGGCCAGGGCCATCAACGTCTTGCGATTGCTGTCGCGGATCTGTGCGATTCCCGGGACCTCATCGATGTTGACGAGCTCGTCGCCAGTCGCGACCACCGTGACCCGCGGCCGCCGGAACACCTCGACCTGGGCGGCACCGACTGACGCCAGCACGCCGGCCGTGAGGCTCTCGATGATGCGCCCTTTTTCGACCACCACCTGCCCCGCCCGTGCCAGCACGCCGGTCAAGGCGACGTTGGCGCCTGCCTTTACCGGCTCACGCACGATCACACTCGGACGATCACCCGCTGCGAGCAACGGCCGCTCACACAGCTCGTGTACCTGCACCGCGTCGGCGCCCTCGGGTAGCGGCGCGCCGGTCATGATCGCCAGCGCCTGCCCGGGGCCGATCGCGCGCCCGACCTCACCGGCCGCGACCTCGCCGACGAGTTCGAGCGTGGTCCAACCCGGCGCGAGATCCTGCGAGCGCAGCGCGTAGCCGTCCATCATCGACTTGTCGAACGGAGGCAGTGGGCGATCCGCCGCCACATCGGCCGCGAGCACGTAGCCGGAGGCCTCCCAGATCGTGGTCGTGCGGGTTGCCGCGGGTCGCGACGCGCGCATCGCGAGCGCCGTCTTGACGACGAGCGCGACGGCCTCATCGACCGGGAGGAGCGTCTTCGCCATCGGCCTTCTCCAGCTCGGTCCACTTCTTCGCGTTGCCACGCGCGCGCTCGACCGGATACTTGAGCGCGTTCTTCGCGAGCTTGTCGCTGGCCGCCGCCATGAGGTCGATGTCGAGCCGACCGGCGAGGTTCACAAGGCAAATCAGCACGTCAGCGAGCTCCTCGCGCAGGCGTTCTGTCGGCGGCAGCTCATCGGGCGTCTTCCAGAGGAACAGCTCGAGCAGCTCAGAGCCCTCGACCGAGAGCGCCATCGCGAGGTCGCGCGGCGTATGGAAGCGGCCCCACTCGCGTTCGACATTGAACGCGGCGACCGCCGCGCCAAGCGAGCTCAAAGGTGTCGTGGCGTCGTCCATGTTTGATGAACTAGCAGCAGGGCGCCCGTGCGACAAGCTGCCGGATCGCCTTGGGCCAGGCTGGCCGGCGCTCACGCCGATGGCGCGCCGCGCTCGAGCCAGACGAGGTGTTCCTCCTTGCGCGGCGGTGCCTTCGTCGGGCGTGGCGCCACCGCGGCCTGCACAGAAGGGCCAAACGCGGCCTGCACAGGAGGACCAAACGTCGGGCGACTCTGCGACAACGTCGCGCGCACGACGAGCCCGGCAGCCTTCGCGGACGCTTCGAGCAGCGGCAGCACCCGCACGACATCGGTACCGCTCTGACCGTCGCCGATGACGAGCGCGACAAAACCACCCGGCAGCAACGTCGCGCTCCAGGCGGCGAGGACCCGGCCCAGGTCCTCGACATAGCGCGCGTGGGCGCGTTCCTTGCCAAGGCGTTCGCTGGCGCGGCGGCTGCCGATCTCGTGCTGGGTGGCGTCGCCGACGGGGAGGCCGAGCACGGCGCAGCGAAGCGCGTGGTGCGTGAGATAGTCGTAGACGCCCGGATAAGGTGGCGAGCTGATGACCGCTGCGAATGGCGGCCGCGGCTCGGGTGGCGTGCGTGCGTCGCCGAGCAGGAGGTGCGGCTCGGGCACCGAGCGACCGACGGTCGCCGCGAGTTCGTCGAGCTGGCCCGCCAGCTCCTCGGTGCGCTTCTTCAGCCAGTGACCGACCCGCCCCTTGGGCGTTGGCTCGAGGTCGCGCCGGTCGAGCTTGGCGACCGAGTCCGACACCTGCCGCGAGGCCTTCACGAGGATCGACGACAGACACATCTTGAGCACGCGCGTCAGCGGGTCAGCCGGGCTGCCCTGCCACGTCGGATCGCCTTCACGAAGGCACTGCGCCAGCGCCCAGACCTCGATCAGAGCCTGCGGATCGAACCAGCGACCGACCGCGTCGCGGAACGCAGCGTCGGGCACCGCCCCGCCCGCGACGAGGGCCTCGGCCTTCTTCGTCAGTGCCTTCGCGCGTCCGACCAGCGCGTTGAGCGCGCCCGTCGAGAAGCGGCGCGTGCGCACCCAGGCGACCTCGCTGCCGACCGGATTGAGGTCGTTGCCCCAGGCTTCTCGACCCGCCAGCATCGCTTCGAGCGGCACCGTGCCGGCACCCATGAAAGGATCCGCAATGATGCCTTCGGGTGCCGCTCGGATGAGCTCGCGGGCCGTCTGCGGGTGGAGGCGCCCCGGCCATGGGTGAAAACCGTGCGTCAGGGCACGCTCGGCACCGCTCGTGAAGGACGCGTCGCCGCGGCCGCCGTCGCCGTCTTTGGAACCAGCAGCGCCTGCAACGAAGGTGTTCGAGGCGCGCTGCATCAGCTCGCGTAGCGATTCATCGCCGCTGAAGCGGCCGCTGCCCCCGACGTGAGAGAGGGACTTGCGCAGGGTTTTGCCAGGGGGGCTCGGCGGCATCGCGGGCTCATAGCGCGTTGCAGCGGTCGCTGTCGACGGCGCTGCTGGCCCGGGTGGACGCTGGCTGGGTCGCGATCGCGATCCAGGAGGTGACGCGTCGGTGAGCTTCGGGCATACTTACGACCGTCGGTCTCGAGCAACCCCTGGCGCGCAGACGTGTCTCTCGGTCTGGCCGAAGCATCGCTTCGGCTGACTTTGACGTCTGGCTTATCCTCAATGTTGCTGCGCTGGGTGTTTGCCCAAGCCAACGACCCACCTCGCCGAGGCCCTCCATGTCATCTTCACAAACGACCGCCCCCGCCCCCGCGACACCGACCTCCGAAACCTCATCGTCATCGTCATCGTCATCATCATCGACCGGCTCGAGCGCGCCGTCGCGCGGGGCCGTCCAGCGGAGCCTCGCGGGCCGTGCCTTCGATGTCCAGATGGCGATGCTGGAGCCGGTGCAGCGAAAGGGCGGCGAAGACACGGGCGCTGTGCATGATGCGGCGGCTGCCGGTATCGCCAGCGGCGGTGGCGCCCTGCCCTACTCGGGACAGATCCAGCAGGCCTTCGGCAGCCACGATGTCAGCGGCGTGCAGGCCCACACGGGCGGCGCCGCGGCCGATGCCACCAAGGCGATGGGCGCCGAGGCGTACGCCAGCGGCAACCACGTCGCGTTCGGCGGCGCACCCGACCTGCACACGGCAGCCCACGAGGCGGCCCACGTCGTCCAGCAGCAGCACGGCGTGTCCCTCGCGGGCGGGGTCGGCCAGGTGGGCGACTCGTACGAGCAGCACGCGGACAAGGTCGCGGACAAGGTCGTCAAGGGCGAGTCGGCCGAAGGCCTTTTGTCGTCGATGACGGGCGGCGCACCCGGCGTTCAACAGCGTGCCTCGCGCAACATCCAGCGGCAATCCGTGGTGCAGCGTGACGCGACCCCGCCCGGGCCGGTCGTCACCCCGCCTCCGCCGGCCGCGCACCCAAACCAGGCCGAGATCGACGCCGACCGGGCGGCGCTCACGCCGGTCGCGAACCTCGAGGCCTACGCGCCGAAGGTCTCCTCGCTCAGGATCGCCGCGACGCCGGCGTCGAAGGCTTCGGTCGCGCTGCGCATCAGCAAGCTCATGGCCGCCATCCCGGCGACGAAGACGGCGCTGACGACCTACTACGGCGCTGCCGCACCCGCGAAGATCGCGGAGTACATCGACACCCGCAAGGCGATGATCGACGCGAACCTCGCTGCCTGGTCGGGCGGCGCGGGCGGAGCGCTCGACAAGATCAAGACCAAGGGCTCGCTCGACCCCGCCGACCAGTGGGATGCGACGGGACCTATCGTGCACTTTCCGGCGATGGGCATCGAAGAGCGCTCCACGATTGAAGTGCTCGAGACGATCACCAAGGGTGTCATCAAGGTCTTCGACGCCAACAGCATCTGGGGTGCCATGGACCCGTCTTTCCAAGCGGGCTGGACGACCCACGGCGGTGGTCAGGCTGGCTGGATGAACGAGTGCAAGACCGCCGGCAAGCTGGTCTTCGCACCGACCGGCAAGTCGGCGCTGCCGCCGTTCTCCGGCAAGGGTCCGGCCGACGCGTTCAAGGGCACGGTGCGCGGCTTCGTCGGCATGGGCACCGATGCCGCGGTCCCGTCGAGCTACGCCCACGCGATCACCCACTTCGCGCTGGCCGAGAAGTGGTACCCGTCGAAGGTGATGTTCCTCGGCCTTTGCAACGTGGCCTACCTCAAGAGCCTGGCCGGCCCCATCCCCATCGGCAAGCCGTCGATCTTCAAGCTCTTGCAGTTCGACGAGAACACCTACGAGCCGAACGACCGTACGTTCGGACATCTCGCCGACCCGGCTGACCCGAGCAAGCCCGGCCTCGCGCGTGAGCTGCAGACCGACGGACTGCCGCAATCCGAGTTCCTCTCTGGCGGCAGCGTGCTCTCTTAAGGGGTAGTCAGTGGCAGACCTCGAACAACGCTTGAGCCAGGCGGCGACGCGCCTGCCGGGCGACTATCGCAGCGACGCGGAGATCAACGGGGCCAGCGAAGCGAAGGGGCTCATCGAGAGCGACCCGGCCTTCGATGCGCCTGCGCGCGCCATCCTCGGCAGCTTTCTGCGCCAGGGCAGCGTCGACGAGGCGCGCCTGTCCGCGTATCTCGTCGGCGACTTCGCGCTCGCCGCCGATGACCTGCTCGCGGGTTATCGCCGTAGCGACCTGCCGACCTTCGAGCGTTCGAAGCTCGCCTGGGCGCTCGGCAAGGCGTTACTCGACGCGCCGCCCCTGGCACCCGAGACCGGGCGTTGGGCCCAGGACCGGACCGATGGCCCGGCTTTCTGGGCGGCCTGGTTTGTGCGCGACCGCGCCGGCTTCGATCGCGACGCGTCGCAGCTGCTCGCGCGCGACCCAACCGAAGCCGGCAATCAGCTCTGGTTCGCGGCGACGCTGCTGCGGGACGCCGAATACGACACCTTCATAGACGCGCTCGAGACGCTCGAGCCGACCTTCGGGGCGGCCTGGGTACAACAGCTCGTGGCGACACTCGCGAGCGTGCGCCAGTCGGCGGCGCCCACCGACCGGAGCCTGCCCGCTCGCTGACCCCACTCTGAGCGGTTGCTGAGCGCGGACAAGGGCCCTGCGGGCCCTGCGGCACAGGTTTGACAGCGCGTCGCGCGCTGCGGTACGCGCCTCGGGGTCGTGTCTACCGAGTTCCTCCACCACATTCGTCCGTCGCTTGCCTGGGAGCAGTTCCCGGATGAATTGGTCGCGATCGATCTCGACCGCGGCATCTACTTCAACCTGACTGGCGCCGGTGCCGACCTGTTCCGCTGCTTCGCGGTCGCGACCACGGTCGAGCACGTCGTGGATTACCTGGCGCCCGGCTTCGCGTGCACTCGCTCCGAGCTCACCGAGGCCGTCACGCACCTCGTCGCCGAGCTCATGCACAACGCGCTGCTGGTCACCGCCGAGGCGGCGGCGCCCGACGTGCGCTCCGATCTGCCAGTGCTCGCGGACACAGTGCGCACGTCCGCGAGCCTCGTCCTGCATCGTCACGACGACCTCCAGAACCTCCTCTTCCTCGACCCGGTGCATGAAGCCACCGACGCGGGCTGGCCAGCTCGCCAGCCGTGATGTCCCTCTTCGCGGACGTGCCCGCGGCAAGCGTGCTCGCCGAGGCCCGCCGAGGCCCAGCGCGCGTTCTGCGCTGCGGTCGATCGCAAACGACACGACGCATGATTCGCCCAAAGCCCGCCTGGTGCTCGATGTCACCGCCCCCGAGGGTCTCGCTGTCACAGCGATCGTCCTTCCCTCCATCGCACCGGTCGCCTCGGTCGGTTCGGTCGCATCGACCACGGCCTCTCCCCGGCCCGCCAGCGCCGCCGTTGCCCTGCGTGCGCTCGCCCCGAGCAAGCTCTTCCAGCTGCCCGGCTACCCCGATGATCTGGCCCACCTCTGCGACACCGACTGGTTCCTGCGCGCCCACGGAGACGTCAGCGTGACTCGATCACAAGGTCATAGGGCGCCGAGTCTCCGCCGTAGCCGCTGACTCTCACATACAGGGTCGTTGCGAGCGGGGTCGTCACGGTGACCTCCTCGTCGTCGTCGGTCGAGCTCGACACCGCAACCGGGATCGTCGCCGACACGAGCGGATTGTAGACCCTCAGATCGAGGTCGCCGTCTTCGGCAGAGAACAGCGCGCTGACCGTCACGCGGTCGCCCGCGCGCGTCGAAAGCGTAAACCAATCAGCATCATAGGGGCAGATCGTGAGGTCGCTTTCGGCACCCTCGACCACCGTCGTTGCGTCCTCCCGCACGTCGTTTAGCTCGTACCGATCGGCCACGCACGGCTCCTTCACCTCGAGCGGCAACCACAGCGTGTTGTCGATCTCGTTGCCCTCGACGACATCATTGTCCGAGTCGGCTTGCACAATCAGATAGTACCACCCCGGCGCGGTCGACAGCGGCACCGTGACCTTGTAGCGGAAGCCCAGGCTCTCGCCGAACGGCAGCCCCGGCTGCCGCAGCACCAGCACCGCCAGGTCGCCCGCATCGACCACCTCGTCGAGCGACAACCAGGCCGTGATCTCATAAGGCCCGGCATCGAGCGAGCACTGGTTCACGACCGCGAAGCCGATCCCCACGTCCTCGCCGCGATCGACCGCGTCGAGCTCGGTCACGATGTCCTCGAGCGCGAGGTCCGCGCCATCGATCCCGCTGACAGTCAGCGAGTACGAGAACGCCGTCATGCTGCTCGTTGGAAAGCGCGGCGACACTTTGAGATAGACGAGTCCGCTCGCGAGCGGCGTGTACTCCATGCTGCCCGACCCGTAGATCGTCGCCACCGCCGAGCCTGAGTCCGGCAACGTCATCTGCACGAGCAACTGGCTCGCCGTATTGAACGCCTGCACCTTCAAGCGCTGGCCTGCCAATGCCGGCACGACGAACCAATCGATGTCGCCGTTGCAGAGCTGCGACTGGAGGGTGCCACAGCCGATCGCCCCGGCACCTACCGGCGCGTCGTTCGGCTCATAGCGCTCGGCCCCGCACGCCAGCCCCAGCGCCCCGACCCCGACCGTCGCCTGCAGCTCGTAGGTGTAGGGCGCCTGCGACGGGATCGTCTCGTCGTTCCTCACCCGCACGAGCCAACGCCCCGCGCGATACGCATACGGCAGGCTCACGCGCGCCGAGCCGTTGCGCGCATCGGTCAGCAGCGCTCCCTGCCCGTCCGGTGCCCACAGCTCGAGCACCAGCCGCCCCTTGCCGACCTCGTGCGTGTAGCCGATCGCGACCTCGGCCGACTGCCCGACCTCCAAGTCGAGCGCATACCAGTCCTCCAACCCCGGGCACACGACCGCCGCCGGTACCGTCGTGCCCGCGGGCGCGTCCGCTCCGTTCAGGCGCGACGCGATGCGCGGCTCGTCATTGGGTTCGAGCACATCGTCGTTGCAGACCTTCAACGGGTCCAACACGACCGGCCCACCGAGCGCCAGGTTGTTCGCCTCGTCGACCTCGTCCACCGCCGCCTGCACATCCGCTTGGACGATCGCGTACCAGGTCCCGGGCGTCAGCGAGGCCCCGAGGTTCACGACCGCCTCGACGTTCGTCGTCGCCTGCGGCCCAAGCGCCGGCACGTCCGCTTCCCCGAGCCTCACGTCGATTCCCGGTTGCAGCACCCGATCACGCGACAACCAGATGCGGCCGACATGCGCCGCGGCCGCCCGCGTGCCGATGTTCACCTCACGCCATGTCACCGACAGGCGCCCGCCGGCATAAGCCGACGCGGGCGCCGGCACGACCTCGAACGGCACCAGCTCGACACCGCTCACCGGCTCGAGAAAGCTCAACCCGAGGTCGTAGGCCGCGCGGTCGCGGCTGGTCGCGCCCGCCACCCGCACGACGTACGCACCTGCCTCGCGCACCGCCCACGCGCGCGGCTGATAGCTCGGCCCGAGCGTCGCGCGCGAGACCACGCTGCCCGTCGGATTTCGGATCTCGACCACCAGTCCGGCCGGCGTCTCCGGCACCGAGGTGATAGCACGCGCCTCGAGGTCGACCGCCAGGCTCACGCCCGAGGGCACGTCGACCAGGTACCAGTCCTCGTCCCCGCAGCTGCCGAGGTTCGTCAAACGCGCGCCATCGTCGCGCGTGACGAGCGCCGCCTGCGGCAGGCTGTCGTTATCCTCCAGCGCGTCCTCGAAGCAGCCGCCGATCGCGTCGCGTACGATCAGCGTGTCGGCCGACACGACGAGGTTGTTCGAGGGGTCCCGATCCGAAGTGAGGAACCCATCGAGGTCGACCAGGACCGCGACCGTCCACTCGGGCACCGCATGGTTCAAGCCAGCCGGGATCACCACGTCGCGGATGAGCGTGCGCACCTCCTCCGGCTGCAAGGACGTGATCGTCAGCCGATCGACCACGACATCGTCGCCGGCTGCGACCCCCGCGCGCGTGATGCTCGCGTCCGCTGACAGGATGACACCGACCTGGAACGTCGTCGCCGCGGTCGTGCCCGAGTTGCCGACCTGGTACTCGACCTTGATCGTCTCACCCGCGGACACGACGTCGGGGTGGTACTCGAAGTCGCTCACGCCCACGTCCACCTCGGCCAGCGCGTTGATCTTGATCGGCTCCGGGAAGAGCTTGGAATTGTTCGACTCGTTGCACTCTGTGTAGGCGCTGGTCGGGTCGATGACGACGCCGAGAT
>Ga0105044_10001545_pt1 | contig 30965 bp, 25 predicted proteins | sample MAT01_FD_78092 | JGI IMG/M metagenome (GOLD analysis project Ga0105044, IMG submission 78092) | Freshwater microbial communities from Lake Fryxell liftoff mats and glacier meltwater in Antarctica - MAT-01 | ecosystem: Environmental > Aquatic > Freshwater > Ice > Liftoff microbial mat | place...
CATCGGCACTGGCTTGTAGCTTGTCGCACCCGCCCGGCCAGCACCCCATCGAAAAGAACACCGCTGCAACCGCTGTGGATTATTGGCCGGGTCCCGCGATCAGCGGTGCGTGGTTCAATCCGGATCGCAGCGGCGAAGGCGTGATCATCGAATACTTGAACGATGGCCGCGTGCTCGCCATCTGGTTCACCTATCCGGCCGCCGGTGAGGCCGGCGATCAAGCCTGGTTGCTCGCACAAGAAGGCGTGATCGAAGGCAATACGCTGCGATTTACGCAAGTCGTGCGTCCACAAGGCGCTCGCTTTGGCGCGGCCTTCGATCCAGCCCAAGTGTCGTTGACACCCTGGGGCACACTGCAAATGCAGTTTAACGACTGTAATCAGGCCACGCTGAGTTGGGCCGGCCCGGCCAGCTTCGGCAGCGGCTCGCGCGCCATGTCGCGTTTGACCAGTGTGGATGAGATTGATTGCGCAGGCACACGCAAATTGACTGCCACTGGCGGTCGCGCCGCGGCGGGCTTACGCTCGCGCAGCGGCGCCTGGTATGTTCCCTCGCGCTCCGGCGAAGGCTGGATTGTGGAGGAACTGGCCGACGGGCGCACACTGGTTTATTGGTTCACCTACGATCCAGAAGGTCGTCAGGCGTGGACTGTAGGTAGCGCGGTGCGCGACGGCAATCGGCTAGTCATCGAAGACAATCGCATCGCGCGCGGCACGCGCTTTGGCAGCGGATTTAACGCAGGCGATGTCGAATTGCGTCCCTGGGGTCGCTTGGAAATCAACTTTGATACCTGCAACTCAGCGCAACTGAGCTATGCCTCCACGCTGCCAGGCTATGGCAGTGCCAGCCGCAGTGCCGCGCGCCTGACCTCGATGGCCAGCGCACGTTGCGTGGATGCCGTACCAACTTCGATCACGGCCAGTTTTACCGAGCGCACACGCATGGCGACGCCCTATCCGAGTGAACTGGCGGTAGCAGGATTGGGTGACTCGCTCTACGCGCTGGCTGGCTTCCGCGATGTGCGCGGCTTCCGCCGCTACGACCGCGGTAGCGACACTTGGACCCGATTGCCGGATCTTCCGGCAGGTCGTGATCATGCTGCTGCATTTGCCATTCCGGGCAGCGTCTACTTGATCGGCGGCGCGGCCAATGGTTCTGGCAACCAGAGCGTTCACGGCTTCCGCTTCGATATCGCAAGCTCGACCTGGGAGCCAATTCCCGAGTTGCTTAACATCTACGGCAGCCATGCGGCGGTGGCGAATGGGCAAGCCTTTATTGGCTTTGGTGATGGCAGCTTGCAGCAATTCGATCCGCGGCAGCGGCGCGTTCGCCGAATTGACGCGCCCGATTTCCAGCAACGTGATCACTCTCAGGTGGTCGCATTCATGGACGAGATTTGGAGCATCGCAGGGCGCACGCCCGAGACCAGAACAGTTGCGATCTATGACCCAGCCAGTGAGCGTTGGCGCGCAGGACCGTCCATTAACAATCGTCGTGGCGGCTTCGCGGCTGCAGTCGCTGGCGATCGCATAGTGATCGGCGGCGGCGAGGTGATTTTTACCGGCACCTACGTCGAACCCAGTGTTGAGATCTACAACGCGGGAGCGGCCGCTTGGCAGCTTGGGCCGAATTTGCCGGTACCCGTGCACGGAACTGCTGCGGCGGCGATCAATGGCCGCTTTGTCATGGTGAGTGGATCGACCGCCGCCGGCACTGCATTGGGTAATACCGGGCGCGTTTTTGAACTGAGTTTCCCCTAGTCCGGCGGCGGCTGTGAAGCGCTGCCATACCGCAGCGCCTTACGGGTGGGTTCAACCAGCCAAAAAAAACTAGCCTGCTGCCAGACGATCGGAAAAGGCGCGAACTCGTGGATTGATCAATGCAAACCACAGCGGCGGCACTAGCGCGAGCACAAACATTGCGGCATAGCCACCGGGAAGCTGCGGGCTCGCGTCGTAGTGCCGCAGTGCCTGATAGCGACGTCGCGCATTTTCGTGGTGGTCGGAATGCCGCTGAAGATGAAACAGCAGTAGGTTCGTAAGCCGATAGTTCGAGTTCCACGAATGTAAATGCGTGGTGCGCTCATAGCGACCAGGGCCAAGCTCGCGCCGCGATAAACCGTAGTGCTCGATGTAATTGATGATTTCCAGACTCACGATCGCGCCGATCGCCTGCGCACCGAAAAAGATCAATCCGGGCGTTCCGAGCATCAGCGCCATCAGCACGGCGTAGCTCAACGTCAGTGCGCTCCACCACAACATCTCATTGCGCCAGTGCCACCAGGACGATCCGCGTCGCGCCAAACGTTCGGCCTCTAGGCGAAACGCATTGGCGATATTTCGAGGGATGGATTGCAGCACAAAGGCATAAACATTCTGACCAAAACGCGCGGATGACGCGTCCTTCGGCGTGGATACATGCACATGATGTCCGCGCAGGTGTTCAATTTTAAAGCTTGCGTAGGCGACGGAGGCGAGCAAGATGCCGCCCGCCCACGGCTCGGTGCGTCCCGCTTTGTGGATCAATTCATGCGCGACATTGATCGCTAACACGCCGCCAATCACGCCTTGTGACACTAGCCATCCCAATTTGCCTAGCGGACTTAGCGCCGCATGCGCGAACCACCAAGCTGACCAGAACAGCAGGATCAGGAAAATCGGTACGCAAGCGAGTGTCAGCCAGCGATACCACGTCTGCTGCTCCAGCACTTCCGCCTCTAGCTCGTCTGGATTGCTCGGATCGCGGCCCACCAAATAGTCAGCGACCGGCAATAGCGCGAACAGAAAAATCAGCGGAAACCAAGCGAAAACGTTCGCATAACCGCTGACGTTCCCCATCCACGCCGAAAGCGGCGGTAGCGCCGGCACCAAGAACACTGCCAGAAATCCGAATCGAGGTGCGCTCATTGATCGGACTTACCGTTCTTAGGGAAGCTCATTATGAGCCTGCGTGGGCGATTTGGTGCTGCTGGACTTGGAAATCACCGTTGATCACGCTTGCTTGTGGACAAGACGCCGATCAGACGCGGCGTGGCGATTCCGGCTAGATTCGATCAGCTTGGACGCGGAGCCCCGTCATCGAACTGAACCAGACAACCAATCTGCTACGCGTACTCGCCGACGCCAATCGCGTGCGCTTGCTGGCGTTGCTGATCGACGAAGAACTGACAGTGGCTGAGCTGTCGGCGATTACTCGGCTCAAACAACCGCGCGTCTCCACGCATCTGGCCAAACTCAAAGAATCGGGTTTAGCGGTGGACAGGCGCGCGGGTGTTGCTGCCTTCTATCGCTGCCCCATCGACGAGATGCCGGTGGCAGCGCGCACGCTGTGGGCCAGCCTCGCGGCGAACCTCGACGATGCGGTGTTGACGGAAGACCGTCAGCGCCGCACGCAAATCTTGAATGCGCGCTCCACCTCATCCAGTTGGCCGGACGCGGTCGCGGGCGATATGGAACGGCACTACTCGCCGGGGCGCACCTGGGAGGCGCTGATGCGCGCCAGCGTGCAGTTGTTGGATCTTGGCGATGTGCTCGACGTCGCATCGGGCGATGGTGCGCTCGCCGAGTTGCTCGCGCCACGTGCTCGATCGCTGACCTGCGTGGATTTGAGCGCGCGCGTGGTTGAGGCTGGGACCAGGCGTTTGTCGCCATGGCAACACGCGCGCATGGTGTTGGGCGATATGCACGCGCTACCGCTGCCCGACGCCAGTGTTGACTTGGTACTTTTGCTGCAAGCACTGCCCTATTCCGACGACCCAGCAAGGGCTTTGGCCGAAGCCGCTCGCGTTTTGCGACCGCGCGGAAGGTTGCTATTGACTGCACTCGACGCGCACGAGCACCGCGCCAGCGTGGCCCCATTCGGCCATCGGAATCTGGGCGTAGATGGCACCGAACTGACTCGTCTCGCCCAATCCGCAGCTTTAATCGAAATCGAGCTTAAGCACGGCGGCGTTGAAACGCGCGCGCCGCATTTTTCAGTTTGGGTGCTGAGCGCGAGACGCGCCGCATAGCCAATGGTACGCATCGCCGCCAACGCGCGAGTGCGCGCTGCCGGCATCGCGAATGTCCGCCAACAACGATTAGGACTATCATTCATCGCTCTATCGCGATAATAGGATCGGCCGTCCATACGGCTGTCTTTCGGATGAGATCATGACGCAGCTAAACTATCGACACCCCGCCGAAGTTGAACGCCTGTTCGCCGATGCGAGCACCAGGATTCTGCTTTTGGATGGTGCTATGGGTTCAATGCTGCAGCGCTATCGGCTGGAGGAAAGCGACTACCGTGGCGATCAGTTTAAGCATTTCGACCATGATCTTAAGGGCAATAACGATCTGTTGGTGCTCACGCAGCCGAAGATCGTGCAAGCGGTCCATCAGGCCTATCTGGATGCGGGCGCGGAGCTGATCGAAACCAATAGCTTTAACGCCACGCAGATTGCGCAAGCCGATTACCATTTAGAATCAGCTACTTACGATATCAATGTCGCGGCTGCACGCTTGGTGCGTGAATTGTGTGATCGTAAATCCGATGCGACACCGGACAAGCCGCGCTATTGCGTGGGCGTGCTTGGCCCGACCAATCGCACCGCGTCGATCTCCCCTGACGTGAACAATCCGGGTTTCCGTGCGGTGAATTTCGACCAGCTAGCGAGCGCCTACGCAGAGGCCGCGGAAGGATTGATCGACGGTGGCTCGCAGATTCTCATGGTCGAGACCATCTTCGACACACTCAACGCGAAGGCGGCGCTATTTGCGCTCGATCAGGTCTTCGAGCGGCGTGGCTGGCGGCTGCCGGTGATGATCTCGGGCACGATCACCGATCGCTCGGGTCGCACGCTCTCGGGCCAGACCGCAGACGCCTTTGTGTACTCGGTTCGCCACGCCAAACCGTGGTCGATCGGCCTCAATTGCGCGCTCGGCGCGCGCGATTTGCGCCCGCATATCGAGGATCTGGCGCGCACTGTCGACGCATGTGTCAGCGCGCACCCGAACGCCGGGCTGCCAAATGCCTTTGGCGAGTACGACGAAAGCCCGGAAGACATGTCCGCACTGTTGGGCGAATTTGCCGGCTCGGGTCTGGTGAACATCGTCGGCGGCTGTTGCGGAACGACGCCGGCGCACATACACGCGATCGCGCACGCCGTGTCCAAAATCGCGCCTCGGACAATCGCCACGCCGCCGCAGATGACGCGCTTGTCGGGTCTTGAGCCCCTGGTGATTAGCCCAGAACTCAATTTCATCAATGTCGGCGAGCGCACCAATGTCACGGGGTCTGCGCAGTTCAAAAAACTGATCAAGGATGATCGCTACGACGCCGCGGTCGAAGTCGCGCGCCAGCAGGTGGCCAGTGGCGCGCAGATCATAGACGTCAACATGGACGAGGGCTTGCTCGATTCCGAAGCAGCCATGGTGCGCTTTTTGAATCTGATCGCCGCCGAGCCCGATATCGCGCGCGTGCCGGTGATGATCGATAGCTCGAAATGGGCTGTGATCGAAGCAGGCTTGAAATGCGTGCAGGGCAAGTCGGTGGTCAACTCCATCAGCATGAAAGAGGGCGAAGCACCTTTCCTGGAACAGGCGCGCAAGGCGCGCGAGTATGGTGCCGCCGTCGTGGTCATGGCCTTTGATGAAATCGGCCAAGCCGACACCGTTGAGCGCAAGGTTTCGATCTGCCGCCGCGCCTACGATTTGCTGACGCGCGAAGTCGGCATGGCGCCCGAAGACATCATCTTTGACCCCAACGTTTTCGCCATCGCCACCGGCATCGACGAGCACAATGATTATGCCGTCGCCTTTATCGAAGCCACGCGCCAGATCAAGGCCGAGATGCCGAAGGTGCATATCTCAGGCGGCGTTTCCAACGTCTCCTTCGCCTTTCGCGGCAATAACCCGGTGCGCGAGGCCATTCACTCGGTATTTCTGTTCCACGCAATCCGCGCGGGCATGGACATGGGCATCGTCAACGCTGGCCAGTTGGCGCTGTATGACGATCTGCCAAGCGAACTGCGCGAGTGCGTTGAAGATGTCGTGCTTAATCGGCGTTCTGATGCCACCGAGCGTTTGCTCGCCATTGCCGACAAATACAAGGGCGATGGCAGCGGCCGGGATAGCGAAGCGACAGCGCGCGAGAACGCGCAATGGCGCTCTTTTCCGGTCACCAAACGCCTGGAACACGCGCTAGTGCACGGTATTGACGAGTTCGTGGTCGAAGACACAGAGGCAGCACGCGAACTCGCTGACAAGCCGCTAGAAGTGATCGAAGGTCCACTCATGGCCGGCATGAATGTGGTCGGCGATCTGTTCAGTGCGGGCAAGATGTTCTTGCCGCAAGTCGTCAAATCTGCGCGCGTCATGAAGAAGGCTGTGGCGCATCTATTGCCCTTTATCGAAGCCGAAAAATTGCTCAGCGGCAATACCGCCAAGAACAACGGCAAGATCATCATGGCCACGGTGAAAGGCGATGTGCATGACATCGGCAAGAACATCGTCGGTGTCGTGCTGGCCTGCAATAACTTCGAGGTCATCGATCTTGGCGTGATGGTGTCGGCGCAGAAGATCCTCGACGCCGTCAATGCCCACGGTGCAGACATTATCGGCCTGTCCGGGCTGATTACGCCCTCGCTGGACGAGATGAATCACGTTGCCAAGGAGTTGAAACGCCAAGGTTTTACCCAGCCGGTGATGATTGGTGGCGCGACAACTTCGCGGGCACATACAGCGCTGAAGATCGAGCCGCACTACGATGCGCCGGTGATCTGGGTGAAAGACGCTTCGCGTGCTGTCGGCGTAGCGCAAAAACTGGTCAGCCCGACGGAGCGCGAAGCCTTTGTGGCGGAGGCCAGGGCAGACTATGCAGAAGTCCGCGAGCGGCACAAAGATCGTGGACCTGGCAAGAAATTGGTTAGTTTGGCGCAGGCGCGCGGCAATCGATTCGATGGCGACTTTTTGAACTATGTACCACCGATTCCGCGCGACGCCGGTGTGCAAGTGCTCGACAACTATCCCTTGGACATCTTGCGTCGCTACATCGATTGGACGCCTTTTTTCTCGACGTGGGAGTTGGCGGGGCGCTATCCGGCAATTCTCGACGACGCGATTGTCGGCACCGAAGCGCGCAAATTATTCGACGACGCCAATCGCATGCTCGACCAGCTCATCGCCGAGCACTGGCTGACCGCGCGTGCCGTGTTTGGCTTATGGCCCGCCAATAGCGTTGGCGATGACATCGAAGTTTATGCCTGTGAAACGATAGCGCACGGAACACCACCCATCACCGAGCATCGTGGTCTGCTCGCCACGCTGTGCTGTCTGCGGCAACAAGCAGATAAACCGCCCGGACGGCCAAACTTCTGTCTGGCCGATTTCATCGCGCCGAAATCCTCAGGCCGTGCCGATCATGTCGGCGCCTTCGCGGTCACTGCCGGCATTGGCATCGAGGCGCACGTCGCGCGCTTCGAGGCGGCCTTCGATGACTACAACTCGATCATGATCAAAGCGCTGGCGGACCGCTTGGCCGAGGCATTCGCCGAGCATCTGCACGAGCGAGTACGGCGCGAGTTCTGGGGTTACGCGTCCGGAGAAGCACTCGAAAATACCGCGCTGATCGAAGAGACCTATCAAGGCATTCGGCCCGCACCAGGCTACCCCGCGTGTCCGGATCACACCGAAAAAGCCGTGATATTCCAGTTGCTGGACGCCAGCGCACGCGTCGGCATTGAACTCACCGAGAACTTTGCGATGTATCCCACCGCAGCGGTCAGCGGCCTTTATTTCTCGCATCCGCAGAGCCAGTACTTCGTGGTCGGTCGCCTGACGCAAGGCCAAGTCGAGGAATACGCGCACCGCAAGGGACAATCAATGCGGGAAGCTGAGCGCTGGCTCGCGCCGGTTCTGGACTACGATCCTGAAGAATAGTCCTGAAGCTTTGCCGCCAACGTCGTTGTGCGGCAACTTTTTCCGTACGGTGGGCTGTGATCACCAAACGCTACGACCCTAACCAGACGAATTCCCGCTTGGTGGAACCTACCGCAGGCATTTCACCACACCAGATCGTCGGGCACCTGGAAGCGCGGGTCGCTGTAGTCTTCGTCGGCATTGCCTGACGCGCCGATGCCTTCCGGCACGAATAGCGCGACATATTGTCGTCCGATGACTAGCGCCTCGCGCACGGTTGCTGCAGGCAGGATCAAGAAACGACCGTCCACCTGGACAACGCCCAAGTCCCCTGCATTCAGTTGCAGGAATTGTTCGGCGGTCACGTTGACCTTGCGAATCTTCTTGCCATACAAGAAGTTACGCGTGTGCTCAGAGAGTGCCTGATTGACGCCCTTACCGGCCACAGCGGCGGCCAGTTTCAAGCGCTGCTCGCGCTTGCGCTGCGCCTCTTCCTGCGCTAGACGCTGTGCAGTCTCGCGCTCACGCTTCTCGGTTTCGGCTCGCGCGTTATATGCCGCCGCCAGCGAAGGCTCCCGATTGGGATCAGGCTGCCGCTCAGGTTTCGGCGGCCGTTGTGCCTGCGGATTCGGGCGGGATGGCTGGCGTGCCGCGGCATCCTTGCCAGCGTGGCGCTCATTGGCGGGTCGCCCGGCACGATCCAAAGGCCGCCCAGACCGCGAATGACGATCTTGCTGACCGCCACTGCGCTCGGGAGGCTTTACCGGCGCGGGACGCGGCTCAGGCTTCGATTGCGCGAAGCCCGCTTGTAGGAGTTGATCCCGCAGGGACAAGCCCATGATGGCGTCTCCAACCAGAAACTCCTCGCGCCGCCGGGGTTAGCGACAGCGCGAGGATAGAGGACGAAAAGACTCGAGTGGTTCAGATCTCAGGCAGCCGCCTGAGAACCTTCCAACTGATCCTCGGGGAGATTGACCTTGTTGTACTCACCCAAGACGCGCATTAGCAAAATTACGCGTTCGGAGCCATCCGAAGTGAGGAACACGCCACTAAAATCCACTAAAGCGCTGTCCGCAAACTTGGCTGCTACTGCTTGACGCGCAGCAATGGTCAGTTTGATCACACCACTTTGTTTATCACCTAGGAACTGAAGTTCGCCAATAACCTCGGGCGGAACTTCTGCCGGCTCCAGTCCAAAACGCACCAGATTGCGTACCCCTCGCGTCGAACGTACGCGCGCAAGGTTGTCCGTCATCGGATTTGCGTGTAGAAAAAGATAGTTGGGGAAAAGAGACTCCACGCGGTCGACGATACCCTTGGTGGTGCGTAGGGTGCGACGAATACGCGGATACAGGCATTGATAGCCCTCACGCGTGAGGTGCTCGACAGCGCGGGTCTCTTCGCGGGGACGGGTGTTGACGACATACCACTTCACGATCGCGGTCCTCTCCTGCAGTCTGGCGAGTGCGAACCACCGTTGCTCAGACGGGCGGCTCTCCAATGCACTTCCCGGACATAAACCCTGGTAAGTGACGGTGGAGATAAGCCGGCTCTAGTACGAAATCGCGCAAGCCGCCAATTGCCCGGCGTTGCGAGATTCCACACTTGGGAACCATGGGGAGAGCGAGTGTAAAGAAAGCTGGTATTCCCAACAAGATTGACACGCTTGCGCGAACGTGCACGAGCCAACTTAAATGAACTTATCGTTCAGTCGCCCGCATTCGCGCCGATAGCTGAATCAGGAATCAATCAAACGCGCTCGGGAAGTTGGATTCCGAGCAAATTTGCGAAATGCCGCACGGTGGACGGCAAGCCAGTGTCCAGCGTGATCGTCGGTTCCCAGCCCAGGATGGAACGGGCCAGATCGATAACTGGGCGACGCTGCGTCGGGTCGTCCGAAGGCAATGGCCTGAATTCGATACTCGATCGCGATGCCGTGATCGCCAGCACGCGTTGCGCCAGTTCGAGGATCGTGAACTCACCGGGATTGCCCAAATTGACCGGACCGATGAATTCGTCGGGAGACTCCATCAATCGGATCAAACCCTCGACTAGGTCGTCGACATAACAAAAGGAACGCGTCTGCGAACCGGCGCCATAGACAGTCAGCGCCTCCCCTCGCAGCGCCTGGACGATGAAGTTGGACACCACACGCCCATCGTTCGGGTGCATGCGCGGGCCATAGGTGTTGAAGATCCGCGCCACCTTAATGCGCAAACGATGCTGCCGGTAATAGTCGAAGAACAATGTCTCGGCGCAGCGCTTGCCTTCGTCGTAGCAGGAGCGAATGCCGATGGGATTGACGTTGCCCCAATAGCTTTCGGGCTGCGGATGGATATGTGGATCGCCGTAAACCTCACTGGTTGAGGCCTGCAGGATTTTGGCCTGCACACGCTTGGCCAAACCGAGCATGTTGATCGCGCCGTGCACGCTAGTTTTGGTGGTCTGTACCGGGTCGTGCTGATAGTGAATCGGCGACGCCGGGCACGCCAAATTGTAAATCTGGTCAACTTCCACATACAGCGGAAAGGTCACATCGTGACGCATCAACTCAAAGCGCGGATTGCCGATCAAATGTTCGACGTTGGCTTTGGTCCCAGTGTAAAAATTGTCGACGCATAGCACATCGTGCCCTTGGGCCAACAGTCGCTCACACAAATGCGAGCCCAAGAACCCGGCACCGCCAGTGACCAAAATTCGTTTTCGAATTAAATCGCGCATGTTTCCTCAGACGAAATCTGGCCGGGCGACGCTGCGCCCGCGACCGATACCATAGTAGGCAATTCCGGCGGCTTCCACGGCCTTGGGATCGAAGATATTGCGCCCGTCGAAGAGCACCTTCTCTTTGAGCGCATTCGCCAGTACATGGAAATCCGGGCTCCAGAACACCTTCCATTCGGTGACCACGGCAAGCGCGTCTGCCCCATCCAGCGCTTGCTGTGCATCCTCGGCGAAGACTAAGTCATCGCGCTCACCGAATACGCGCATCGCCTCAGCGCGCGCTTCCGGATCAAATGCACGTACCTTTGCTCCCGCGTCCCACAAGGATTGCAACAAATGGCGGCTTGGCGCCTCACGCATATCGTCGGTGTTCGGCTTGAAAGACAAACCCCACACGGCGAAGGTACGGCCTGACAGCTTGCCACCAAAATGCCGCGAGATCAGCTCGAATAGCTTGGACTTCTGATCGTAGTTGACTGCCTCAACGGCGTCCAGGATGCGCGTGCTATAGCCCACCTGCCCCGCCGTACGCCCGAGTGCCTGGACGTCCTTGGGAAAGCACGAGCCGCCATAGCCAATGCCGGGGTAGATGAAGGAATAGCCAATGCGCGGGTCGGAACCGATGCCAACGCGCACCGATTCGATGTCCGCGCCCACGCGTTCGGCGATATTTGCGAGCTCATTCATGAAGCTGATCTTGGTCGCAAGCATGGCGTTAGCTGCGTATTTGGTCAGTTCGGCCGAGCGCTCGTCCATCAGAACCATACGCTCATGATTGCGGTTGAATGGCGCGTACAACTGCTTGAGCGCGGTCACGGCGCGCGTACTGCTGCTGCCGATGACGATCCGATCCGGCTTCAAGCAATCTTTGACTGCATCGCCCTCTTTCAAGAATTCCGGGTTGGAGACGACATCGTATTCGACCTCGCATCCGCGCTCGGCCAGCGTGCGCCCGAGCATTGCACGCACACGATCAGCAGTCCCGACCGGCACCGTGGATTTATTGACGATGACCGCATAGCGTTCCAAATGTGTGCCAATTTCCCTGGCCACACCCAGTACGTAACGTAAGTCCGCACTGCCATCCTCGTCGGGCGGCGTGCCTACCGCGATAAAAATCACCTCGGCGAAGGCGACGCCTTTTTGCGCATCGACGGTGAACTTGAGGTGGCCAGATAGTCGGTTCCGCTCCACCAAATCTTCCAGCCCAGGCTCAAAGATGGGGATACGACCTTCATTCAAGCCGTCGATCTTGGCGGTATCGATATCAACACAGATGACTTGATTGCCGACTTCGGCAAGACAAGCACCGGTTACTAGACCGACATAGCCGGTTCCAAAAATTGCAACACGCATGCTGACTGACTCTGACAGTTCTTGCCGTTGGGTATCCGCGGCGAAATGCGAAAAGGGCGTGCGAAAAGATCACGCTGTGCAGTAGGGCCCACTATAGCTATGCACTTGGTGTGCATGCACCAGCGGCGACCGCCACAAAGCAAAGGCCGCCCGAAGGCGGCCTTTGCACTAAAACCTGGAAGTGTTGAATCAGTTCAGGATTTCGAGCAATTCAACTTCGAAAACCAGCACCTCGTTCGGACCGATACCCCCGGCCGGCTGGCCGGCATCGCCGTACGCGAGCTTGCCCGGAATGAACAGTTTGTACTTGCTGCCGACCGGCATGAGTTGCAGCGCTTCGGTCCAACCCGGAATGACGCCATTCAGGGGGAAGGTCGCCGGCTGGCCACGATCGATACTGGAATCGAACTTGGTGCCATTGAGCAAGGTGCCGACGTAGTGCACTTTGACTTGGTCGTTGGCTTTGGGCTTGGCGCCCTTGCCCTCGGTCATCACTTGATACTGAAGCCCGCTTTCGGTGGTCTTCACACCGGCCGCAGTCTTATTCTTGGCTAAGAAATCTTCACCCGTCTTGGTGTTCTCAGCGCCAGCTTTGACCTTCTCGGCTTCGCGCTTGGTCTGCAGCATGGTACGGAATTCGTTGCTGACGGCGGTCGCTTCTTCCTCAGTCAACAGCGTGGCGCCGCCGTTGAAGGAATCGCCGAGGCCGCGCTGGACCATGGCCAGATCGACGTCATTCTTGATTTCTTTCAACTGCTTGCCGAAGGACATGCCGACCATATAGCTCTGCTTGTCTTTTTCAGTTTTCAATGCGGGATCCGCGGCGTTTGCCGTTTGGACAAAGAAGACGGAGCCCAAGGCCAGCGCAAGCGCGCTACGGGCGAACATATATTTCATTGGTTATTCCTTCAGAGGTGATGGAGAGACAAGTCTATTCGGTAGCCGGTGACGGGCTTGAGTCCACAAACGACTGGCCCTTCGATCTCCGAAGCCCGCTATTCTGCGGTGTATGAATGAACTTCAGCAAACAGATATCTATACACCTTGCGGAACTAAGCTGCGAGTGCACGGTCGCGGCCGTGAGTTGTCGCCATGATTCGCGCCAATAAGCTGCTGATCGTCCGTGGCAGCCGACATTTGATCCAAGACGCCACCTTCGATATCCCGCCCGGCGCGCGCGTGGGTGTGGTCGGACGTAACGGCACCGGCAAGTCCAGTCTATTCGCGGCGATTTCTGGCGATATGCATGCCGATGGCGGCGAACTTTTGGTGCCCACGCAATGGATTCAAGCCAGCGTGGCGCAGCATATGCCGAGTAGCAGCGCCAGCGCATTGGCCTATGCCTTAGCTGGCGATCGCGAACTGGATCAATTGCGTGAGCGCTGGGAACAAGTCCAGGCAAGTGGCGATGGCACGCAAGTCGCCGAGCTGGCCGAGGCGTTGGATCACGCCGGAAACTGGGATGCGGAATCACGCGCCGCACAATTGTTGCGTGGGCTGGGATTTGCCGACACCGATCTGGAACGTGGCGTTGATGAGTTCTCTGGCGGCTGGCGCATGCGCTTGGCGCTAGCACGCACGCTGATGCGGCGCTCAGATTTGCTGCTACTCGACGAACCCACCAATCACTTGGATTTAGATACGGTCTTGTGGCTGGAGGGATGGCTCAAGCGCTATCGCGGCACCTTGCTGGCGATCTCCCATGACCGCGATTTTCTCGATTCGATCTGCACCCATACCTTGTATCTGGACGGCAACAGCGCCGAGCTATATGTCGGCGGCTTCTCGGCCTTTGCGCGGCAGCGTGCCGCCCACATAGAGCAAGCCAAGCGTGAAGCTGCGCAAGTGGCGCTTCAACGCGCGCATCTGACGAAGTTCATTGATCGCTTCAAAGCCAAGGCCAGCAAGGCGAAGCAAGCACAGAGCCGCGTCAAAGCGCTAGAACGCCTGACGTCAGCACCGGTGCCGCATGAAGAAGGCGAAGTGCATTGGCTGGTGCCGGCGCCGCTGAAATTGCCGGATCCCTTGCTGCGCATCGACAAAGTCGCGGCCGGCTACGGCGAGCGTCGCGTACTCGACAACGTGTCGTTCTATATTGAGCCGGGCGATCGCATCGGTTTGCTTGGACGCAATGGCGCCGGCAAGTCGACCTTGATGAAGCTGCTCGCTGGCGTGCTCGATCCCTTAAGCGGCGAACGTAAAGCGGCACGCGATTTGGCGATTGGCTATTTCGCGCAATCACAAGTCGAGGAGCTTCCGGCTGATTCGACTCCGCTGGCTTCGCTGCAAACCTTGATGCCTGGCTTAAGCGAGCAAGCCGCACGCAACTACTTGGGCGGTTTCGGCTATGGCGGCGAACTTGCAACCACGCCGATTGGTCCACGCTCTGGCGGCGAGAAGGCGCGTCTGGCTTTGGCATTGCTGCTGGTACATCGGCCAAATTTGCTTCTACTCGATGAACCGACCAACCATTTGGACATGGCTGCGCGTGCGGCTCTGGTCGAAGCATTGCAAGATTATCCGGGCGCCGTGGTGCTGGTCAGCCATGACCGCTCGCTACTGGAAAGCTGTTGCGAGCGCTATTTGCGCGTCTACCGCGGCGAGGTCGTGAGCTTCGATGAGGATCTGGACGCCTATGCGCGCTTGCTGCGCGGCGAGGGTTCGGCGACCGCCTCCCCTCCAGCGCCGAGCAGCATCACGGCGCCCGCGAGTGCGCCTGCGATCGATCATCGCGAACGGCGCAATCTCAATAATCGTCTGAAGCGCCTGGAAGATCAGGTCACCAAGTTGACGCAAGCCGAGACGGCACTAGAAGCCAACATTGGCGAAACCGCTTCCAAACCGGGTAATCAGTCGCAAGAATTGCAGCGCCTGCAAGCCGACAAAAAGCGCTTGACCGCAGAGCGCGAACAGGCTGAATCAGACTGGATGGACGTTGCGGAAAAACTGGAATCAGGCGCCTGATTGGGCCGCGGTTGAGATTAGCCGATGGCCTGCGGCAGATCCACATGCCTAGCGTCTGTCTGCCGCTGGTGGCGGTGCAGCGCACGCATATTTAGCAAGTGCGCGAGCGCGATGCCAAGCCCGCCGCTGACCTGGAACCACACGTGCGTGGTGTCGCTGACCGACCAATCTCCGAATGCGCCAATGATCATTAGCACGCTCGCGGCGCCAGCCACGCCCAATGGCGTGCGTGAATGGTGCCGAGTAAAGCCGAATCCCAACACCAGCGCCGCGAAGACAACGACCGTGCTGACCACGAATCGCTCCGCTTCGTGGCTCCACAGCAAGATCTGCGCTAGCCCCGACCATTCGGACGCCACTGCGCTCAGCGCCAGTTGCAGACCGGGCAACAATCCGAACATCAGCGGTAATGCAGCACAATGTATCGCGCACGCGAGCGACGCGCCGGCACCCAAAGTGTCCAAACTGATCGCGCCGCGATGTCGATGAAAAAAACCCATTTGATCGTTCATTCGGGGCTTTGCATAGAGCCCTTTGTGTAACACTATAACATCGGACGGCGACGCAGTGAAATTTACCGTGCTTCAGATTCAGCAACTTAGCTTTGGCTGGACGCCAAGCGACTGCCTGCTCAACATTGACCACTTAGCGCTAAATGCGGGCGAAAGTCTGTTTTTGCATGGCCCAAGTGGCTCCGGTAAGAGCAGCCTACTCGGCTTGATCGGTGGCGTGCTGCTGCCAGACGCTGGCAGCATTGAGATCTTGGGCACGCCGCTGCAATCCTTGAGCCGCGGACAACGCGATTTATTTCGCGCGGAACATATTGGCTTTGTGTTTCAGCAGTTCAATCTGCTGCCCTATCTGGACGCGATCGACAACGTGCTGCTCGCGCTGCGCTTTGCGCCGCAACGACGTGCGCGAATGGCCGCCGCGCACGCGCGCTTACAAGCGCAGGAACTGCTGGCTCGCCTCGGGCTGGACGATCAAACCTTGCGCGGCAGAAAGGCTGCGGAACTCTCCGTCGGTCAGCAGCAACGTGTGGCCGCGGCCCGCGCGCTCATTGGTTCGCCGGCATTGGTCATCGCCGACGAGCCAACGTCGGCGCTCGACAGCGATAGTCGGGCGGCTTTTTTGCAGGTTCTATTTGCCGAGTGCGCGCGATCTGGATCTGCATTGTTGTTCGTCAGCCACGATCGCAGTCTGGAGGCGCGCTTTGATCGCGTGCTGGATCTGCGCTCGCTCAACCAAGTGCAATCTACGCGTGTGTCAACATGCTGACGCGCGTCGCCCTCGCAAGTTTGTGGAATCGCCGACTGGCGGCCTCCCTTGGCGTATTCACGATCGCTATCAGCGTGGCCTTGCTGCTCGCTGTCGAGCGCGTGCGCGCGCAAACACGCTCAAGCTTTGCCAGCACGATTTCCGGCACCGACTTGATCGTGGGCGCGCGTACGGCGCCCGTGCAATTGCTGCTCTATTCGGTCTTCCGCATCGGCGATCCTACGCAATCCATCAGCTATGCACGATTCGAAGAGATCGCGGCGCATCCGCAAGTCGCTTGGACCATCCCGATCTCGCTCGGCGACGGGCATCGTGGCTATCGCGTGCTCGCCACCAACAATGACTACTTTGCGCACTATAAATACGGCGATCGTGCCTCGCTGGAGTTTGCCATTGGACGTCATTTTGACCAGGATTTCGACGCGGTGCTGGGCGCTGAGATTGCACAGAAGCTCAAGTATTCTGTGGGCGACCGGATCGAGATTGGCCACGGTGCCGGGCGTAAAGATTTAGCCTTACATGCAGACAACCCCTTTACGATCATTGGCATATTGCGCCCCACCGGCACGCCGGTAGATCGCACGCTGCATGTGCCCTTGGCGGGCCTTGACGCCATCCACGCGCATTTTCCGGGCACCTCAGGCAAGTCATCGCAATCGGCAACTGACGAAGAGCATGCGCACGGCGCGTTGTCCGCGGTGTTTCTTGGGCTAAAGAATCGCGCTGCGGCATTCGGCATCCAACGCCAAATCAATGACTACCCAGCCGAGCCCTTGCTGGCGATTCTGCCGGGACTCGCGCTCGCACAACTGTGGAATATCGTTGGTGTCGGCGAAGCTGCCTTGCTCTCCATCGCGGTCTGCGTAGTAGTCGCCGGCTTATTGGGCATGCTCACCAGCTTGGTCACCACGCTTGATCAGCGCCGACGTGAAATGGCGATCTTGCGATCGGTTGGCGCGAAACCGCGGCATATTGCCGCGCTGCTGATGGTGGAATCTTGCTTGCTTGCATCACTTGGCGCGGCGCTTGGATGGGCCACGGTCAGCTTTGGCCTGCTATTACTGGCCCCGACGCTCGCCAGCCAATTCGGCCTCTATGTGAGCCCATGGCAAGCATCGGCGCATGAAGGCTGGCTGCTGCTCGGCGTGCTTGCGGGGGGCGCAATTGCGGGCCTGATTCCCGCAGCACTCGCCTATAGGCGCACGCTGGCCGATGGTTTGAGCATGCGCGCTTGATGTTTGATGCAACCGAATGAGGAACACACACCATGTGGAAGCGGGCTGCTCTTGCGACGATGCTGTGGCTGCTGTGCTCCGCAGCGATCGGCGCAGATGCCACACGTGAACTGGACTGGATGGAGCTACTGCCGCCAGGCGAAATGGAAGCCCTCGGAGAAGCACCGCCACTTGATCACAACGGCATGTTCAAGATGACGCAAACTGGCAGCTTCAAGGTCGTCCCGAGCTTAAACGGCAGCAAGATCAAGATCGCCGGTTACATCGTGCCAGTCGAAGTCTCCAGCAATAGCCAGATGAGCGAGTTCTTCATCGTTCCCTATTTCGGCGCATGCATCCATGTCCCGCCACCGCCACCGAATCAGATCATCTTCGCCAAACTCGCCAAGACAATTCCGGTCACCGATATCTACGAGGCCTTTTGGATTGAGGGCACCTTGAAAGTGGAGACGATAAAAAACGACATCGCCGCGTCGGCCTATACGCTGGATGCGAGCAAGGTCAGCGTTTGGGAATAGTCATGGCGCTGCGCGACAGGCGCACGCGAACTACGGCGCAGCCCGCGTCTCGCGTGCCGGGCCGCCAGCGTTCTGCGCAAGCCTTTGGGCGTTTGCGCACTTAGCCAATTGGGCACTCGCCACCAGTGCCTTGTCGGGATAATAAGAAAACACGAAATTGCCGTTCTTGATCGTATCGATCACATCCGCGGCCACTGAGGTGCGCAGCGCCGGACATCCCCAACTGCGCCCCAAACGTCCGCGTGCTTTGGCGGAAATCGGATCCACATAGGGCGCGCCGTGAATCACAATCGCGCGATCCATGGCGCGGTCGTTCAAGCCCGGATCCAGACCGTCTAGACGCAAGGAATAGCCATTCGCGCCGTGATAGGTTCCGCGCGTGAGAAATAAACCCAGACTGGTCTGATGGCTGCCTTCGTTGTTCGAGAAGGCATTCGCAAAATTGTCGCCGCTGCCCTGCCCGTGCGCCACATGCTCCTCAAATAGCAGCCGTTGCTTGGTCAAATCGAACACCCAGAGTCGGGGTGTCAGTGAAGACAGCGAGTAGTCGATCAAGGTCAGGCGCGTCGCCGTAGTACCTTGGCCGTGTGCTTGCGCGCAATACACGGCTGACAAAGCGAGCGTGATCGCCGCACGGTTCGCACGCGGTGCGATGGCTTCGAGCGCATCGGCGCTCGGCAAAGGTCCCGCGACGGTTTGCGACATAGCGAGAAGGCTAAGTGCCGTGATCAATAACAAGCGGTGTGTGCGAGTGGCCAGATTCACATCCTCAAATCGTTTACCGGGCGGCGTCATGAAGTGAACGCGCCGCGAAGGAGAGGGTGAAGCTTATGTCGACGCGTGAGCTAGATGCGTGCAAAAAACGACACCATTTGTGATTCACCGGGAAACACGCACGGCCGTTTGGTTTCATTTGACCTTTTTTCGGCGATTAGAGGCCGATCTCGCGTTTGGCATATGGATTGCAATCGCTTGCCAAAGCCAACGCGAAAATCAACCGCCCGATGAGTGGCCGTACTGCGCTTCTGTCCCTGCTGCTCGCCTCACTCATTTGTGCGGGGAGCTGTTATCCCAATCGCTCGCGTGAACTCGTTTCGGACGTGCAGACGCCGGGCGCGCTGGCGGGCTTTGTGGCGATTGCGCGCCAGAATCAGCCAATAGATCTTGACGCGCTTGCGGCAGAACTCGGCACCAGCCAAGCCCACTGGGGATCCGTAGTGGCGACGTACGCGCGCAATCAACAACGCCCTCTCTGGTTTGATGCTGGATTTCCGCGCAGACAGATTCAGGGGCTGAACGCTGCGGTGCAAGATCTGCGTGCGGATGGATTGGATCCGCGACACTACGACGGCCAGCAGGTGGCCAAGATCGCCTTACGCAGTGCCACACACGCGATCGCCTGGACCGATGAAGAGATCGCCATCGCAGATGTGCAACTGACGCTCGCGGCATTGAAGCTTGTGCGTGATCTACAGATGGGTGCTGCGACGCCGGATAAGGCCGACAGGTTATGGGCGCACAACGATGCGATTGATTACGGCGCTTTGATTTACCTGAGTGCGCGCGCGGAGCAGGTTGCCCCTGTGCTGCGTAGCCTTGAGCCGCAGCATCCGCAATATCGACGCTTGCGCGATACGCTGGCGCGTTATCGCGTACTGGCCGACACTCAAAAATGGCCGGCCGTTGCTGAAGACGCACACGTCAAACCTGGCCAATCCGGCCCGCAAATACCGGGTGTGCGTGAGCGTTTGCTGGCCAGTGGACATTTGGCGCATTCGAACGGCAGTGAGCTACTCGACGACGAGCTGATCGCGGCAATCCAGATTTTCCAGCGTGAGCACGGCTTGAGCGACGATGGCGTACCCGGCAAAGACACGCTATCGGCGATGAACATCTCGATCGCTGAACGCGTTCGCCAATTGGAAATCAACCTTGAGCGTTGGCGCTGGCTGCCAGAGGATCTAGGCGACACGCACGTGCTGGTCAACGTGCCAACTTATCAGTTGAGTGCCGTCGAAAATCGTAGGCTGGTGTTGCAGATGCGCGTGGTCGCGGGAAGCGCCCGTACGCCGACGCCGATCTTTCACAGTGCAATGCAATCGGTAGTCTTTAGCCCCTATTGGAACATTCCGCGTAGCATTCTTCGCGGCGAGATTCGACCGGGGCTGGCGAAAGATCCTGGCTATCTCGAGCGCAAGAATATGGAGGTGCTGCGCAATGGACAGGCGGTAGACCTGGCAGAAGTGGATTTCAGTGATCCTAGCGTTCGGGTGCGGCAGCGCCCCGGCGCGGCCAACTCCCTGGGATACGTCAAATTTCTGTTTCCGAACGATTTCCACGTGTACTTGCACGACACGCCAGCAGACGCCTTGTTTGATCGCATGGCGCGCAACTTGAGCCACGGCTGTGTGCGATTAGAAAAACCCGTTGAACTGGCGCGATGGGTATTACGCAACCAACCTGAGTGGACCGACGAGAAGATCCAATCGGCGATGGATTCGGGCCGCGAGAAACATGTACGTCTGGACAAAACCATACCCATTTACATCGTCTATCAGACAGTGTGGATCGCTGATGATGGTATGGTCCTATTTGCCAAAGATGTCTACGGACATGATCTGCGACAGACTCAAGTATACGCAAAGCACTTCACTAGCGCCGCGCCTGAATCTGCGTCCACAGTTAATCTCTAGCCTATGACTGGGTGTTGAAGTAGGGGAGGCGACTTAAAAATCCGGGCGCATTGAGCGCCCGTTCGAATCGACAAGAATGTGAACTGTTTGCGTCAGACATTGAACCGGAAGTGCAAAACGTCTCCTTCCTGCACCACATATTCTTTGCCTTCGAGGCGTAGACGCCCGGCTTCCTTGGCGCCTTGTTCGCCTTTCAGGCGAATAAAGCCGTCATAGCCGATGGTTTCAGCACGGATGAAGCCCTTCTCAAAATCTGTGTGAATCACCCCAGCCGCCTGCGGCGCGGTGAATCCGGCTTTGATCGTCCAAGCACGTACCTCTTTCTCGCCTGCAGTGAAATAGGTGCGCAGCCCCAACAGCTTGTAACCGGCGCGAATGACACGATTTAAACCGGGCTCGTCCAAACCCATGTCTTTGAGAAAATCGGCCTTGTCTGCCTCTTCCAGTTGGCCAATCTCTTCCTCCATCGAAGCACACACCGGCACGACCTCGGCGCCTTCCTTAGCCGCGCGCGCGCGAACGGCGTCCAAGAAGGGATTATTTTCGAATCCGTCTTCCTTGACATTCGCCACGTACATGACTGGCTTTAGCGTTAGTAAAAAGTATTCGCGAAGCAAGGCGCGCTCGTCCGGCTCCAAGTGTACGGTTCTCGCCGGCAAGCCTTGGTAGAGCGCATCGCGCACTTTCGCCAACACCGGGCGGCGTAGAATCGCATCTTTCTCACCAGCCTTTGCCGAGCGTTCTGCCCGATTGAGTGCCTTCTCGATACTATCGAGGTCCGCGAGTGCCAACTCGGTGTCGATTGTATCGATATCAGAAATCGGATCAATCTTACCCGCGACATGGATCACGTCTGGGTTTTCAAAGCAGCGTACCACATGCGCGATAGCGTCGACTTCGCGAATATGCGCGAGAAATTGGTTACCCAAACCCTCGCCCGTGGCAGCGCCCTTCACCAATCCAGCAATATCAACGAAATCGAATGTTGTAGGGATTATTTTCAGAGGCTTTGCAATCACTGACAAAGCCTGCAATCGTGGATCTGGCACCGGCACAACACCGACGTTTGGATCAATGGTGCAGAACGGGTAGTTTGCTGCTTCGACACCGGCGTTGGTCAGCGCGTTAAAAAGTGTCGACTTGCCCACATTCGGAAGCCCGACGATGCCGCATTTGATAGCCATGGTGATTCCGATTCAAGTTAACTTAAGAACAACATTTTGAAAAATCAAGACTCTGCAATCGACTAGCCGCACTTCTCTCTCCGAAGCTATTTGGGCACAGGGCAGCACAGCGCCAATCCCACACTACTCCTGACCCATCGTTTGATTACGCAGAGCAAACGATCCCCGCTTTTCTCATTTGACCGGGGTATGCAGCAACAACATCGCGCGTTCGAATTGGCCCTCGCGGATCAGCGGGAATACCGTAAGCCCAAGCCCTATGGCGCTGCGAATAGCTGTCTCGTCGGCAATATTCGGCTTACCCAACACCCACGGCGTCACCAGCTCTTTGCGGCCCGGATGGCCGATGCCAATGCGCAAACGGTGGAAACGCGCGTGGCCGAGCTGTCCGATGGTGTCACGCAAGCCATTTTGTCCGCCGTGGCCGCCGTCGAATTTGAGGCGCGCGACACCTGGCGGCAAGTCCAAGTCGTCATGCACCAGCAAGGCCTCTTCGGGGGCAATCTTGTAGTAATTCAGCACGGCAGTCACCGTCTGGCCGCTGCGATTCATGAATGTACTGGGTTTGACGATCCAAAGTGGCTCCGGCCCACCCGCTTTGCCAATTTCGCCGTGCAGCTTGGATTCGCTTAGCAAGCGCACGCGGAGTTGATCTGCGAGTTCGTCAGCGAACCAGAAACCAGCGTTGTGGCGATGGCGGGAATACTCGGCGCCCGGATTGCCCAAGCCGAAGACGACCTTGATCGACATGCTAAATTTCTGTCCCGCAGTAGAGTTGAACCGTCATTCCGCTGGATCTCTTGGTCCGGCACAACGCCTTAATAATGAGACGACCTTCGGCACTAAAACCGCCTAGCCGCATTCAGCCAGGGGCAGTGGCGACTGCAGGACAAAGCAGGTGTGACCTCAGCCAACGGGTCATTTAGTTAAATGCGGCAGACCAGCCCAATGGCGATTGCTCTATCCGACTTCCAAGCCCGTAGACGAAATGGCCGGCTTTCGCCGGCCATTTTGCTTGACCATCGCCGCGCCAATTACTTCTTGGCGGCAGGCTTCTTGGCCGGTGCAGCGGCAGCTTTCGCCGGCGCCGCAGCAGCGGCCTTGGCCGGTGCAGCTTTCTTCTTGCCTGCCGCAGGGGCAGCAGCGGCCGCACCTTCTTCCGGCACTTCGACCACTTCTTCCGCAGTCATGCGCGCCACGACGACGGCCAGATCATGTTCACGACCCAACTTCAACGACGGCACTTCCACGCCTTCCGGCAGTTTCAGGTCGGAGATGTGGATGGTGTCGCCTTCCTTCAGCTCGGTCAGATCGACTTCGATGAATTCCGGCAGATCCTTCGGCAAACAACTGACCCACAGATCATTCAACTCATGCAGCACGAGCACGCCGCTGGTTTTGCCGGCCGGCGACACGTCCTGATTCAAGAAGTGCAGCGGCACGCGCAGACGCACGGGCTCATTCTCAGACACGCGTTGAAAGTCGATGTGCAACAGCATCGGCTTGTACGGGTGACGTTGCAGCGCGCGTACTAGCGCCTTCTGCGTCTCGTTGCCCACGTCCAGCTCGAGGATCGAGGTATAAAACCACTCGCTTTTCGCGTAGCGATAGACCAACAACTGATCGAGCTGTAGAAGACGCGGTTCTTGACCACCGCCGTACAGAATCGCCGGAACTTTTCCTGCGCGACGAAGGCGGCGGCTCGCACCCTTCCCTTCATCTTCGCGGAATTCGACCGGCACTTTTTGAACTTTTGCCATGATGTAAGTCCTTGTTATTTAAGCGTTCCATCCGGGAACGCAGTGAAAGAATGGTCAAGGCAGATAGCCTTGCCTCACTCCGCAGACGATCGCCTTGCGACCAGGCCATCCCGAGGGGTGAGCTTTGCGCACTGAATGCCCAAAACTGACGCCTCATCGCAACCTTAAAAAACTACCGATCAATCCACATACAACGAGCTGACGCTTTCTCCCCCGGCGATACGGCGAATGGTTTCCGCCAACAGTTCAGCGACCGATAACTGACGAATCTTCGGGCAGGCACGGGCTTCCGGGCGCAGCGCGATGGTGTCGGTGACCACCAACTCGTCAAGCTCTGAGTTGCTGATGTTGTCGATTGCCGGGCCAGACAAAACCGGGTGCACGCAATACGCGACGACTTTGCTCGCACCGCGCTCTTTCAGTGCGCGCGCGGCCGAACTCAAGGTGCCGGCGGTGTCGACGATGTCGTCGACCATGATGCAAGTCTTGCCGGCTACGTCGCCGATCAGATTCATGACCACCGATTCGTTGGCCTTCGGCCGTCGTTTGTCGATGATCGCGAGTTCGGCGTCGTCTAGGCGCTTGGCCATTGCGCGCGCACGGACCACGCCACCCACATCGGGCGCGACCACGATCAAGGGGTCGCCAGCGTAATTGCGCCACATATCCGCCAACAACACCGGTGAGGCATAGACGTTGTCGAGCGGCACATCAAAGAAACCCTGGATTTGCTCAGCGTGCAGGTCCACCGTTAGCACACGACTGGTGCCGACGGTGCCGATGATGTCGGCGGCCACTTTTGCGGTGATCGGCACGCGCGCATTGCGCGCCCGACGATCTTGCCGCGCATAGCCAAAATACGGAATGACCGCTGTAACAGAAGCGGCAGATGCGCGTTTGAACGCATCGACCATCACCAACAATTCCATGAGCGTTTCCGCCGTGGGCGGCGACGTCGGCTGAACCAGATAGATATTCTGGTTGCGCACGTTCTCCATGATCTCGACGGCAACTTCGCCATCGGAGAACCGGCCCACATTGGCCTTACCCAACGGCACGCCGAGTTCGAATGCGATCGAACTGGCGAGGCGCGGATGCGCACTCCCGGTGAAGATCATCAAACCGGGAGCGCTGGGATCTGTACGCTTACTGCTCATTGAATGTAGTTGGCTGGGGCGCTAGGACTCGAACCTAGGAATGCGGGAATCAAAATCCCGTGCCTTACCAGCTTGGCGACGCCCCAAGCCGGCCGCAGCATGCAATCTAGACGTCTTTCAACGTGCTTGGATTACCCTACTACGGAGCCCGCTATTTTCGCGGTCAAACTGACCGATTGTCAAACCAATTCGCGATCGAATGTACACATCGCCATTGCCAGCCTGACGGAGCACCGCGCATCAGGCTCTGCACACCTGCAATATCGTCAATCTGCACGAACAGCGCACTGCCGCTGCCGCTCATGCGTACATGGCCGAATCGCGGCTGCAGCCAAGCTGCAGCCGCAGCAACTTGCGGCGCCTGGGCGTACACCAGCGGGGCAAACACATTGCTGACCGCAGCCCCTGCTTGGTAGTCATTCAACCGCAAAGGGACGCAATCGCGTTGCAGCTCCGAATGATTAAACATCGGTGCCGTCGCGACGAACTCCCCCGGAAAAACCACCAAATACTGTCGGTCGGTGAATGCCAAGGTGGTCAACTGCTCGCCGATGCCTTCGGCCCAAGCGGGTTGCTGTGCTAGGAACACCGGGACATCCGCGCCAAGTTGCAGTCCCAGTTGCATCAACTCGGCCAATGGCAAGCGCAGATCCCACAGTTGATTTAATCCGAGCAGGCAGGCGGCCGCGTCCGCGCTTCCTCCGCCCAGACCCGCACCCTGCGGAATCAACTTGATCAGCGCCAAATCGGCGCCAAAACGGCTGTTGGTCTCGGACTGCATAAGGCGCGCAGCGCGGACCACCAGGTCATCGGCCTCGATCACACCTGCGGCACCGGCCGAACGCGTGATTTGACCATCTTCACGTACGCTCAAGGTGAGCTGATCGCACCAATCGATCAGCTCAAACACCGTCTGCAGCAAATGGTAACCATCGGCTCGGCGGCCAATGATGTGCAGGAATAGATTGAGCTTGGCCGGTGGAAACAAGGTCAACGACACGCTCATGCGGCTGCCACAGACATCATTGCGCACGCACACCAGCACCTGCGCCAGAGCGCTTCAATGCAGGCTCCAGTTTCGAACCGAGATGCGCACTTGGTGCTCGCCTGAGCGCGCGAAGACCTTCGTCGGCAGCGGCGGGTCTTGATTGACATCGAAGGCCGGATATCGAATCTCCCAGCCATTTTGCCGCAGCACGCTTAACTGGCCCTCGCTATTGAATTCGACACTCGATTCGCTGCCAGGAGCGCGGCTGCCGAGCACCCAATAGCGCATCGCGGCGGTCGGGAGCTGCCAATTCAATTCGCGCGCCAGCAGCGATTGCGCATCCTCGGCGACGCGCACGGCACCATTGGATTCGATCAACACGGCCTGCCCTGGCTGCGACTCCAAGCGCCAATTCTGGCCAGTCACGGGCGCGGTAAAATTCAACGTGAAGCCTGCGCTTCGCTGATCCCACTCGAAGCGACCGCTACCGCTATCCTTGCCATCGCTGATCGCGATACGGCCACGGAGGCGGAAGGCATTCACCTCGCGCAATTGTGCCTCACGCTGATCCAGACGATCCTGACCGCGCGCATTTTGCGCATCGCTTAGCGGCCGCGTTGGGCGCGTTACGCATGCCGCGATATGGGCGCCGATCAGCGCCAGCGCGAGCAAACGACACGTGATACGCCATAGGATTTTGGCCTCAGTGAAGAACTCCGACCGCACTGCGCTAATCACGGCATCGCGCTCGGATCGAGCCGCTGCACACTCTCCAGGAGCACCTCGTTTTTGGGCCAGCGTTGCAGCGCGTCGCGCCACAACTGACGCGCCTCCTCGCGACGATTTGCCACCCACAGCACCTCAGCCAGATGTGCCGCGACGTCGCCTTCGGGCACCAGTTCATAGGCACGGCGTAGATGCACCAGTGCCTCGTCGAGATTGCCGAGCCTAAATTGCACCCAGCCCATACTGTCGACGAAAGCGCCATCGTCGGGTTGTAACTCCAGCGCACGTTTGATGTAGCCGAGCGCCTCATCGTGGCGATCGGTGCGGTCGGCCAGCGTGTAGCCAAGGGCATTCAATGCCTGCGGATTCTCTGGATCCATACTTAAAATACGGCGAAGATCGGATTCCAAGCCGCTGATGTCGCCATCGGCGGCTCGATACAGGGCTCTGGAGTAGAGAAGTCGCGCATCTCCGGGCAGCCCGGCAATGCCCTGGTCGTAGACCAACAAAGCCGCGGCGCGATCAATCGGCGTTAGCAGTTCGGCCTCCAACAGGTAAGCGTCCACGCGCTGCTCGACTTCAGTGGATTTTTGACGCGCCGCCACCAAGACTTTGCGCGCCGCGGCAATATTGTTTTTTTCGGTGGCGAGCAGCACCGCGCGGCGCAACTGCGCATCGTGCCAAGCAGCGCCTTCGGGTTCCTCGCCGTACCAGCGCAACGCGGCGTCGTGGTGCTTGCGCAACTCGGATACCTGACCCAACAGAAAGGCGCGAGTCTTCACATTCTCGGGCTTACTGCGCTTGAGTGCGCGCTCAATCCGCGACAACAATTTGGCATCCAACTTGGCCGCCGCATTGGCAATCCGTGCGGCAAAGCTTCGATCGTCCTGCTCGCTCGCCTGCGCCAGCAACTTATCCGCAGCCTTTGTATCGCCAGCGTCCGCGAGAATCGCTGCCAGGGCCAAGCGCAGATCGAAATCCTCAGGCGCAAGTTTGACCGCACGTTGCAAAGCATTACGCGCATCTTGTGGTTTACCAGCGGCAAGTGTGGCTTGCGCACTGCGGCGCCAAGCTTCGGCACTTTTCGGGTTGGCGGCGGTTTCGGCTTCCGCCAACTCAATAGCAAGTTCAATTAAGCCGAGATTACTGGCCACGGCAGACCAAACCGGTCCATTGTCGATTGGCACCAGATCCTGCGATTTCGCGAGCGCGCTCAATTCGGCCGGCGCGTGCGCGCGATTTTCAGCGGCGATCAAGACCTGCGCAGCCGCACGCTGTCCTTCTAGGTTCTTCAGCGCAAGCAGAGCACGCAGTTGCACCGCGGCCGGCGCGTTGTTCCCGCGCGCCAGGGCGGCCCAGGCCAAGGTGCGCCGCGCCCCCACCGAATCCGGTGCAAGCTTCAACCAGCGCATGCCGACCTGATCGGCCGCCATATAATCCTTCGCGTACAAGGCAATCGTGGCGGCGCGCTCGATCAGCTCCGGCTGCACACTCATGGCGGCCGCGGCGGCATAGCTTGTTGCTGCGCGCGGGATATCGCCGGCCTGCAAAGCAAACTCACCGGCCAACGAATGCGAGAGAATGGCGGAATCGCTGGTGTCTGCCGCGCCTACCCACGTGTTGGAGCACGCAAGCGCCAGCAATACGTAGAAAATACGCAGCAGCGGTCTCGGCCACCTCAGCGGCAGTCGACTCGTCACCCGCAACCTCAGGCTTTGCTTGATATTAAAGGTGTCTCGCAAGGACAATTCCGTCGGTAAAGAGGCATGCTAAGCATTCTATGGCCATTCTGGCGATCGGCATCAATCACGCAACCGCCCCGCTCGCTCTGCGCGAGCGAGTTGCGTTTGCGCCCGATCGTACCTCGGCCGCCCTCAAGAATTTGCGGGAACTGCCCGGTGTCGGTGCGGCCGCTATTCTAAGCACCTGCAACCGCACCGAGGTGTACGTAGAGCACGAGCCCGGTGCCGAGAACCGCGCCTTCGATTGGTTACTCGGCTTTCACGGCATCAGCAGTGCGGAGCTTGCCGAATCCACATACCGCTATCAGGACGCCGAAGCGGTGCGCCATGTGTTTCGCGTTGCCACCGGGCTCGATTCATTGATCGTGGGTGAGCCGCAGATCCTTGGCCAGCTCAAACAGGCCTATCGCTTCGCGCAAGACGCACGCACGCTCTCTGGCCCATTGGAACAACTGCTGCAGCGCAGCTTCAGTGTTGCCAAGAATGTGCGTACCGAAACACGCCTGGGCGCGAATGCCGTCTCTGTCGCCTTTGCCGCAGTGCGGTTGGCGACCCAAGTCTTCGATGAGATGCACAAGCGCAATGTCGTGCTGGTCGGCGCGGGTGAAACCATTGAACTGGTGGCGCGCCACTTACTCGGTGCTGGGGTGCGCCGGCCGATCGTGGTCAATCGCACGCTCGAGCGTGCGCGCGCATTGGCGGATAGGATTGGCGGCCAAGCTGCGCGGCTGGAAGATTTGCCGCAGCACCTTTCCGATTGCGACATCCTGGTCACTGCCACCCACGGCAATACGCCGATTATCAGCGCCAATATGTTGCGACAAGCGCGAAGCGGCGCCAAGCGGAATGTTCTATTCGCCGTGGATTTGGGCGTGCCGCGCAATATTGATCCAGCGGCCGCCAGCCTCTCCGATCTTTACCTGTACTCGATCGACGATCTCAAGGGCGTTGTCGAGGAAGGCATGCGCGGTCGCCGTGCGGCCGCAGCTCAAGCAGAATCGATGGTGGGCTTGCACGTCGACGAGTTCATGAGTTGGTGGCGCGAGCGGCTCGCAGCCGGCGCGATCGTAGCCATGCGCGAGCGCGCTGATAACGCTCGCCAGGAATCTCTCGACCGTGCGCTGAAGCGCCTGCGTCACGGCGAATCCGCAGAACAGGTGCTGGAACATCTCTCGCGCACCCTCACCAATCGGCTATTGCACCGCCCCACCGTGGGTTTGCGCAGCGCAGCAGCCTTAGGGGACGAGGAGTTCTTGGGCATGGCGGTTCGTCTGCTCGCGCTGGAGCCACTCGATCCGCCGCTGTCTTAAGCCATCGTGGCACCGTCGAAACTCGCCCCGCGCCCGTGGCAAACGCGCTCGCTTTCGCACACAGACTCCACGGCACCGCATCCCGCGATCCTTTATTGTCCGCGCGAACTGACCTGACCTGACAGATGAATCCACGTATCCGACAAAAGCTCGAAGTCATGATCGAGCGGCTGGCCGAAGTCCAGTTGCTGCTTTCGCAACCAGAAACGATCAATGACAGCGCCCGCTTCCGCGATCTTTCGCGCGAATACTCTCAAATGCAGCAGATCGGCGAGGATTTCGCGCTGTATCTGCGTCTGGAGAGCGATCTCGCCGCGGCGCAGACCATGGCCATGAATGAACACGGTGATTTGCGCGATATGGCTCGCGAGGAGGTCGAGGAGTTATCGACGCATCTCAAATCCTTGAGCCAAGGCCTGGCGCTAAATCTGATCCCGGCTGACGAACGTGATGAGCGCAATCTATTTTTAGAAATACGCGCGGGAACCGGCGGTGACGAAGCCGCGATTTTCGCTGGGGATCTATTCCGCATGTATCAGCGATATGCGGAACGCCGCGGTTTGCGCGTGGAGATTCTGAGCCAGAGTCTGGGCGAGCACGGCGGCTTTCGCGAGGTGATAGCGCGCGTGGAGGGTCAAGGTGCCTATTCACGCTTCAAGTTCGAATCTGGCACACATCGCGTACAACGCGTGCCAGAAACCGAAGCCCAGGGGCGAATCCACACCTCGGCATGTACCGTCGCAATCTTGCCCGAGTTGGATGCGGTCGAGGCTACCGCGATCAGCCCGGCAGATCTGAAGGTCGACACTTTTCGAGCCTCCGGCGCCGGTGGCCAGCACGTCAATAAGACCGACTCGGCCATCCGCATCACGCATCTGCCCACCGGCACCATCGTCGAATGTCAAGATGAGCGTTCGCAACACAAGAATCGCGCACGCGCCATGAGCTTGCTGCAGGCTCGTTTGCTTGACGCAGAACGCGCCAAGGTGTCCGAGGCACAGTCACTGGACCGCAAGCTGCAAGTCGGCAGCGGCGATCGATCGCAGCGCATCCGCACCTATAACTTTCCGCAGGGAAGGCTTACCGATCACCGCATCAATCTGACCCTGTATCAGTTGCTGGAAATCGTTGAAGGGGATCTCGATAGCGTCATCGAACCGCTCATGCAGGAAGACCGTGCGCAGGCGCTTGAGAATCTTCTGAACGACTCCGCGCGCAATTGATAACAAATCTGACACTTTTTTCACCCTACCGACCTATTCGTGTAACCTTGGGATGAATGCATTTTTCCGTGATTCAATTCACGGTGCGGGCTTGGGAGGCTCGATTGGTGCGTTCGCTGATTGCTCTTGGGGATCGAGGTGAAAGATGGCTAAAAAGACCAGAGGCACAGTGGCTCGGCATTTGCCGGCTATAGCGATTTTGATGGGCGCGCTGA
>Ga0105044_10001546_pt1 | contig 30954 bp, 24 predicted proteins | sample MAT01_FD_78092 | JGI IMG/M metagenome (GOLD analysis project Ga0105044, IMG submission 78092) | Freshwater microbial communities from Lake Fryxell liftoff mats and glacier meltwater in Antarctica - MAT-01 | ecosystem: Environmental > Aquatic > Freshwater > Ice > Liftoff microbial mat | place...
CGAGGAGGCAGAGGTCGGCGGCGGCGCCGATGTCCACCTGGCGTGGTGGCCCGCCCGGCGCGTCGGGATGGCTCAGGAAGCCGTCGAGCGCGGTCCGTGCCGGCACCGCCTCGTGCGCGCCGAGCACCTTGCCGCCGCGGGTGCGGCGGTCCGCAGCGGTCCGGATGGCCACCCACGGATCCTCGGGCCCGAAGGGTGCGTCGGTCGACCCGCCCACGCCGATCCCGGCCTCGATCAGGCTCGCACAGCGGTACAGGTGCGGCCGGTCGTCGCGATCCACCGTTCGCAGGTAGCGGTCGCCGTGGGCGTGGATGAACGCCGGTTGGGTGACCACCTGCACGGCGAGCGACGCCAGCGGGCCGACGAGCTCGACCGGCACCACCGAGGCGTGCTCGACCCGGTCTCCGGGTACGGCACCCACCTGCTCCCACGCCACGAGCGCGAGCACCAGCGCCACGCGGGTGACGCAGTGCACCGCAACCGGGCGGCCGGCCCGGTGGGCCACCTGGAACCATGTCGCGAGCAGGTCGGGGTCGGGAAGGTCGTGGTCGGCGACGATGATCTTGACCGGCCCCGCTTCGAGTCCGTCGGGTGGTTGGTGCGAGGCGAGCGCGGGCGCACCGGTGACGACGACGCGTTGTGGCAGTTCACCCCGAGCGCGAGCGGTCGCCAACGTCTCGAAGGCCTCGGGCTCGGTGGAGGGGGTGGCGTCGGTGACGCCGGTGACGCCGTAGCTCGCGAGGCGTGCGCTGATCGCGGCCAGGTCGGGCGGGGCGTCTCCCTGCCAGGAGCGCCCGAGTCGTTCGTCGTCGCGGTGACGCCATCCGGTGTCGGGCTCGAGACCCGCCACGGTGGCGCCGGTGCTGCTCAGCAACCAGGCCGCCCCGGTTCGGTGCTGGACCCGCACGGCCCGCCCGGGGGCCAGCTGGTCGAGTCGGTCGGGGTGGAGCGGACCGTGGGCCTCGTCGTAGCCGACCACTCGGAGCCACTCGCCATCGGGCAACCGCTCGTGAGCCGCTCGCAGCCGCAGGTCGAAGCCGACCGGGTCGGCCACGGTGCCGACGTCGAGTGAACGATCCCTCGCCGCCATGGCGAGCAGGTGGAGGTGGTGGTCGTGCAGGCCGGGAAGGAGCGCCCCACCGCCCGCACGGACCAGTCGGGTTCCGGATCGGGGCAGCGACGCCCCGATCCGCTCGATGCGGCCGCGCTCGATCCGCACGTCCACCCGGGTGCCGGCCACCTCGGCGTCCACGATCGTGGTGACCGGGGCACCGTCGGTCATGGCCGGTCCCCGGCCGCAGCGGTGGTTCCGAGCCGTGCCCGTGGAGGACGGACCGTGCCGCTTGCCGGCAGTGTCGGGCCGGCGTGGGCGGCGGCGACACCCGACATCGAGACCTCCACCAGGGCGCGGCGGCCGGTGGCCAGGCACTGCATCGCCGCATCGGCGGCGGTGATGCCGCTGAGGGGATCGGCCACGGCGTCGGCGCAGAACCACGGCCCCTCGCCATCGTGGACAACCAGACCACCGGCGACCGCAGCGTCGTCGCCGAACGCGACCCGGGATGAAGCACGGCCGTGTCCGGTGATGGACACCCACGCCCGTGGGCCGTCGTGGCTCGCCATCACCTCGGTTGCGATGATCCCCATCTGTTCGAGCCCACGCGGTCGCGCGGACTCCACCACGACATCAGCCGTGGCCACCAGTCGAGCGAGCTCCTCGCGTCCGGTCGTCGTGTCGAGCGCCAGCTCGACGTGGTGCTTGTCGTCGTTGAGCAACCGGTACCACGTCGGGTTGCCCGCCGCCGCGCCGTCGGGACGGTGCCGGGAGGACACCTTCACCACCTCCGCGCCACAGGCGGCGAGCAGGGAGGCGCACAACGGTCCGGCCCACAGTGTGCTCAGGTCGAGCACGCGTCGGGGTGGGCTGATGTCCGGGCGGGCGGGCTCGACGACATGGAGCTCCACACCGCCGTCGGGCGCGGCGCCGCGTTCGCCCAGCACACCCGCGGGCAGGCCGACCACGCCGGCGGCGCTCGAGAGCGCCGCGCCGGAACGACCCCGCACATGGGTGGCCAGGGCCCCCCAGGTCGCTTCGGGCGCAAGCCACCGCTCGGCCGGCGGCGCCATCGTCGGCGGGCGGGGAGCGCGCCAGGGGTCGGGGTCACCAGCCAGTGCGAGCCACGCCGGGAGGAGCTCGGTGTCGGAGGGGCGGGCCAGCGAGATCGCCACCCAGCCATCGGCGCACCGCATGAGGCGTGCCGCACCGCCGCAACTGGAGCGACCTCGGGCGACGAGCCCGTCGAGGGCGGCTCGCTCGCCGAGCAGCGCGAGCCAGTCGACGTCGAGCGGGTGACCCCACCCCGTCGCAGTCGACACGAGGCGTTCGCCAATGCTCAGGAGCTGCGCGACGAGCCGGCTGGGTGGGCCGAGGCGACCACCGGGGGGTGGCCCCGAGAGCGCGGCGGCACCGCTGGCGGCCCACCTGGCGGCCGGGTCGTCGGTACGTGTCCTGGAGCTCGTCGGGCCGGCCATGCGGTGAGCATCGCATGGTACGGTCCGCGCATGTGGCCATCGGGGTGGTCCGGCGACGAGGTCGTCGAGGCGCTGGTCGCACCGGTCGAGCCGTCCTTCGCCGGGTCGATGGTGGTGCTCACCGCACCCCCCACCGCGGGTGGCCAGCGGCTGCAGCAGGCGGTCGCCCGTCTCGCGACGATGCCCTCGATCATCGTCGCCGGGCCGGGCCGCACCCCGAGCGCCTCGGAGCTGGATCTGGCCGACGTCGTCGCCGCGTCGACCGACGAGCTGGACGACCTGGTCGCGGGCGTGAGCCGCGCACCGGTCGCGGCCCAGGCGGCGGCGCTGCTGCTCCGGGCCGCGGAGCGCAGGTCGGTGGAGGACGGCCTGGTGGCCGAGTCGGCGGTGTTCAGTGCGCTGCAGGCCGGCCCGGAGCACCGCTCGTGGCGGGAGCGGACCCCACGGCGCACGCGTCGGGGCGAGGACCGGCCGAGGCTGCAGGTGGAGCGTCGCGGGTCCACGATCGAGATCCGCCTGCAGCGGGCCGCGACGGCGAACGCCCTCGACGTGGGGATGCGCGACGAGCTCCTGGAGGTCCTGGCCGTGGTGGAGGCCGATCCCGAGCTCGAGGTGGTGCTGCGCGGGGAGGGCGTGTCGTTCTGCAGCGGCGGCGACCTGGACGAGTTCGGCTCCGCTCCCGACCCGGCGACCGCTCACCTCGTGCGCCTGCGCCGCAGCATCGGTGCGGTCCTCGCTCGGGTTGCCGATCGGGTGACGGTGCTGGTGCACGGCACCACCGCCGGATCCGGGGTCGAGCTCGCGGCGTTCGCCGGACGGGTGGTCGCCCACCCCGAGGCGCGCTTCGTGCTCCCGGAGCTGGAGCTGGGGCTGGTGCCCGGCGCAGGCGGAACGGTGAGCCTGCCGCGACGGATCGGCCGTCACCGCACCGCCTGGATGACGTTGACCGGGACGCCGGTCGATGCGCGGACCGCTCGTTCGTGGGGCCTCGTCGACGAGATCGAACTATTCTGACACCGACGTCATGTTTTGACCTTCCGCGACAGGAGCATCATGTCCGACTACGAGTTCCTGCAGTACGAAACCCACGACGGCGGGCGCATCGTGAGGATCCTCCTGGACCGGCCCGACGCCCGCAACGCGCAGAACCGGGGTCTGCTCGTCGAGCTGGATGACGCGTTCCTGCGGGCGGAGGCCGACGACACCTGCCGCGTGGTGATCCTCGGAGGCACGGGCCCGATGTTCTCCTCGGGTCACGACATGGGTTCGAAGAAGGCGATCGAGGAGTACCAGACCCATCCCACGATGATGATCAACGGTGCGACCCGGGAGGGTGCCGAGAAGCGGATGCTCGGCGAGTGGCACTACTACTTCCAGAACACCCTGCGCTGGCGGAACCTGCGCAAGATCACCGTGGCGCAGGTGCAGGGGCCCGTCTACGCCGCGGGCCTGATGCTCATGTGGGCATGCGACCTGATCGTCGGTGCCGATGACGTGGTCTTCGCCGACGTGGTGGGCACCCGCCTGGGCATGTGCGGGCTGGAGTACTTCGGCCACCCGTGGGAGTTCGGACCCCGCAAGGCCAAGGAGCTGCTGCTCACCGGCGACAGCATCGACATCGACGAGGCCCACCGTCTGGGCATGGTGTCCAAGGTGTTCCCCCGCGCCGACCTGGACGACCGCACCCTGGACTTCGCCCGCCGGATCGCGGCGCTGCCGACGATGACGGCGCTGATGATCAAGGAGTCGGTGAACCAGACCGTCGACAACCAGGGTTTCACCAACGCACTGCAGGCATCGTTCACCCTGCACCAGCTCAACCACGCCCATTGGGCGGAGGTCCACGAGGACGGCTGGCCGGCGGCGCGACCCGAGGACGGGGTGCCGTCCTGGAAGGAGGCACCACCCATCGTGCCGGCGGAGAAGCACACGGTGCGCGCGGACGGGGCGGCCTGATGGCCGTGACCGCGGGCGAGCGACGGATCCTCATCGACGGCCAGCTCGTCGACGCCTCGTCCGGATCGACGTTCGCCAACCTCGATCCGACGACCGAACAGGTCCTGGGCGTCGTCGCGGACGGGACCCGCGAGGACATGGATCGAGCCGTGCGCGCCGCCCGCCACGCGTTCGACACGAGCTCGTGGTCGACCGACCGGGAGCTGCGGCATCGGTGCCTGCTCCAGCTGCAGGCGGCGCTCGAGTCGGAGCGCGAAGAGCTGCGGGCCGAACTGGTCGCCGAGGTCGGGTGCCCCGTGCTCAGCACGTACGGGCCCCAGCTCGACGCGCCGCTCGCCGAGGCCCTCACCTGGCCCGCCGAGATGATCGACCGGTTCGAGTGGTCCCGCTCACTGGGCACCAAGGACCCCTTCGGCATGGGATCGCTCAACGAGCGCGAGGTGTGGAAGGAGCCGGTCGGGGTGGTCGGCGTGATCGTCCCCTGGAACTTCCCGATCGAGATCCTGCTCAACAAGCTCGGGCCGATCCTGGCCATGGGCAACACCTGCGTGGTGAAGCCCGCGCCCGACACCCCGTGGAACGCGACCCGGGTGGGTCGCCTGATCGCCGAGCAGACCGACATCCCGCCCGGGGTGGTCAACATCGTCACGTCATCGGACCATCTGGTGGGCGAGGTGCTCACCACCTCGCCGCTGGTGGACATGGTGGCGTTCACCGGCTCGACCGCCACCGGTCGGCGGGTGATGACCGCCGCGGCGGAGACCCTCAAGCCGGTGTTCCTGGAGCTCGGGGGCAAGTCGATCAACCTGGTGCTCGACGACGCCGATCTCGCCGCGGTCGTGCCGGGAGCGGCCATGGTCTGCTTCCACGCGGGGCAGGGCTGCGCGATGCCCACGCGGCTGCTGTTGCCCCGCTCTCGCTACGACGAGGCGCTCGACCTGCTCGTCGACGCCTTTGCCGGGGTGACCTACGGCGACCCGACCGATCCGTCGAACCTGATGGGCCCGCTCATCTCGAGCCGGCAGCGTGAGCGCGTGTTGGGCTACATCGACCAGGGCCGCGCCGAGGGCGCCCGGCTGCTGTGCGGCGGTGGGGTGCCCGAGCACCTGCCCACCGGTTGGTTCGTCGAGCCGACGCTGTTCGCCGACGTCGACAGCTCGATGGCGATCGCCCAGGAGGAGATCTTCGGTCCGGTGCTCGTCGTCATCCCCTTCGACGACGACGACGACGCCGTCCGGATCGCCAACGACAGCCGCTACGGCCTGTCCGGGATGATCACCTCCGGCGACCTCGACCGGGCCAAGGGGGTGGCCCACCAGATCCGCACCGGCACCCTCGGACTGAACGGTGGCATCTGGTACGGCGCCGATGCGCCGTTCGGGGGCTACAAGCAGTCCGGCATCGGACGCCAGTGCGGCGTCGAGGGGCTGGAGATCTTCACCGAGACCAAAACCGTCGGCTGGCCCGTCGGACCGACCTGACCAGAACAGAACCGAGCAGAGGAGCCAAGCATGTCCGGACCACTCGACGGGATACGTGTCATCGAGGTCGCCAGTTGGATGTTCATCCCCTCCGGGGGGTCGGTGTTGGTCGACTGGGGCGCCGACGTGCTCAAGATCGAGCATCCCGAGACCGGCGATCCCCAACGAGGGCTGATCACCTCGGGCCTGCTGCCCGGCGGCGCGGGCGCGGTCAACTTCATGATGGAGCAGCCCAACCGGGGCAAGCGATCGGTCGGCATCGACCTGTCGACCGACGAGGGTCACGAGGTCCTGATGACCCTCGTCCGGGAGGCGGACGTGTTCGTCACCAACTACCTGCCCCACGTGCGCGCCAAGCTTCGCATCGACACCGACGACCTGCGGGCGGTGAACCCGAAGATCGTCATCGCCCGTGGGTCGGGCGCGGGCCCGCTGGGCCCCGATGCGGACAAGGGCGGCTACGACGGCGCCTCGTTCTGGGCGCGCGGTGGTGTGGGAGCGACGATGCCCGAGAGGGAGGGGTGGCCGCCCGGGCAGCCCACGCCCGCGTTCGGAGACGTGATGGGCGGTCTGGCGACTGCGGGCGCGATCGCCGCGGCGCTGGTGCAGCGCGAGCGCACCGGCGAGCCGAGTGTCGTCGACGTATCGCTGCTGTCGACGGCGATGTGGCAGATCTCGCCGATGATCATCGCGTCGAAGCTGTTCGGCTTCTCCAAGATCCCCCAGGGCGACCGCACGAAGTCGTTCAACCCCGGCGTGGGAACCTACCGGACCGCGGACGACCGCCACCTCGCGCTCATCCTGTTGCAGTCGGACAAGCACTGGGACGACTTCGTCGAGCGGCTCGGAGTCCCCGACATGGCGACGGATCCGAAGTTCGCGGACTCCGCGGCGCGGTCGGAGAACGCCGCGGAATGCATCGCCCGTCTGGACGAGGCGTTCGGCAGCCAGCCGTTGGAGCACTGGAAGGAGGCGCTCGCGACCTTCGACGGGGTCTGGAGCCCGTTCCAGACCCTCGACGAGCTCTACGACGATCCCCAGGTGGTCGCCAACGGCTACCTGCCGACGATGACGGCCGGCAACGGTCAGGAGGTGCAGCTCGTGGCGAGCCCGGCGCTCTTCGACGAGCAGCCCATCCAAGTGGAGCGGGCACCGGAGCACGGCGAGCACACCGAGCTGGTGCTCATGGAGGCCGGGTACGACTGGGACCGCATCGCGGCGCTGAAGGAGTCCGGCGCGATCCTCTGACCGGATGGGGTAGGGGTGCCCGTCGAGGCGGGCACCCCAGGTCATGACCGCCGGCGCGGCTCGGGCGTCATCTCGACGGGCCGCTGCGGCGGACCTCGCGATAGGGGACCTCACGGTCGGCGGCCAGCTCCCGCGGCATGCCCAGCAGGCGTTCGCTGATGATGTTGCGCTGGATCTCGTTGGAGCCGCCGCCGAGCGAGACGCCCTGGCGGGACAGGCTCGCCTGACCGAGCCGTGCCCCGACGCCCGGGGAGTCCTGCGGCCACGCGACGACGGACCCTCCGGCGATCTCCAGGCCGATCTCGCTGCGGCGCATCACGTTGGTCGCGCCGAACAGCTTCATGATCGACCCCGCCGGTGGCGCCATGGCGCCGGTCGCGATGCCCTGGATCATCCGGCGCACGAGCTGCCCGGCCACCAGCTGGCGGACATGGGCCTCGGCCACCAGACGGCGGACGTGGGGGTCGCCGTCGGTGCCCGCCTCCCGGGCCGCGTCGACCATCGTGGTGTCGGTCCCGCTGCTGTCGTGGCCCATGCTCGCGCCGCTCGTGTAGGGCGAACCGCCGCCCACCGCCATGCGCTCGTGGACCAGCAGGCGCGAGGCGACCGTCCACCCGTCATCCACCTCGCCGACCACGTCGGACGCGGGGATCGCCACGTCGTCGAAGAACTCCTGGCAGAACTCCAGCGATCCGTCCACCTGGCGGATCTGCTCGACCGTGACGCCCGGTTGGTGGATCCGCATGATGAACATGGTCAGGCCGCGGTGCTTCGGGACGTCCCAGTTGGTGCGGGCGAGGCACATCGCGTAGTCGCTGGCGTACGCCGCCGAGCTCCAGATCTTCGATCCGTTGAGCACGAAGACGTCGCCGTCACGGTCGGCTCTGGTGAGGCAGCCCGCCAGGTCGGAGCCGCCGCTGGGCTCGGAGAGGAACTGCACCCACAGCTCCTCACCCCGCAGGATCGCCGGGAGGTGGCGCCGCTTCTGGTCGTGGGTCCCGAACTCGACCAGGGTCGCGGCCAGGATGCCCAGCGTTGGCACGTTCAGCGAGAAGGGCATGTCGTAGGGGGCGGACTCGGCGGTGAAGGCCCGTTGGTGCTCGGTGCTCAGGCCGAGCCCGCCGTACTCCTTCGAGAAGCAGATCCCTGCGAAGCCCCCAGTCCACAGCAGCGCCTGCAGCTCCCGCTCGCGCTCGCGCCGCCCGTCGCTGCGGTCGTTCCAGCCGTCGCCGAGCGGCGGCAGGTGATCGGCCAGCCAGGTCTGCGCTCGGACGCGGAAGTCCTCCACCGACTCCATCTCGCCGGTCGCGTGGGTGTCGATCATGACGCTCCCATCAGTCGGGTGGCGATCCGCTCTGCGTGCTCCTCGGGTGTGCCGTGGGACGCCCGGTTGACGGTCACCCGTCGCAGGTAGAGGTGGAGGTCGTGCTCCCAGGTCACCCCGATGCCTCCGTGGAGCTGGACGCAGTCCTGGATCAGCTCGGTCGCGTGGGGCCCGATCCAGACCTTCGCCGCGCTGACCACCTCGTCGGCGTCGGGTCGCTCCTCGGCCACGGCCCGAGCCGCAGCGGACGCGATCGCGTGGCACGCCTCGAGCCCCATCTTGTCGTCGGCCAGTCGGTGCTTGAGCGCCTGGTACGACGACAGCGGCCGACCGAAGGAGTAGCGGTCGCCCAGGTACCCGAGGGTCATCTCGAACACCCGGTCCATCGCCCCGACGGTCTCTGCGCACTGCAGGACGCAGGCGACGTGGCCCTGGCGTTCGATCGCCGCAGCGGCACCACCGACGGTCCCGACCACCGAGTCGGAGCCCACCTCGGCGTCGTCGATGTGCACCTCCGCGTACCGTCGCACCAGGTCCAGGCCGTCGAGCGGCGTCACCGTGAGCCCGGGAGCGTCCGCGCCCACCAGCAGCTGCGTCGGGCCGCCGTCGAGATCGACGGTGACGAGGAGGTGCGACGCCTGTGCCCCCGCCTCGACCGATGCGCTGCGTCCGCGGACGACGATCCGGTCGCCGTCCCGGTGTGCCGCGAGCGGGAGCGGGCCGCACCAGGCGGCCACCGATGAGCCGTCGAGCAGGCCCGGCAGCACCTCGGCGCGCTGCTCCGCGGAGCCGTGACGACCCAGTGCCTCGGCGACCACGTTCACCGGCACGAGCGGACCGGGCGCCACCACGTGGCCCATCTCCTCGGCGACGAGGACCAGGTCCGAGAGCCCGTGCTCGGAGAGGCTGCCCCCACCGTTGGACTCGGGCACCAGCAACGAGGTCCACCCGAGCTCGGCTCCACGGGACCAGACCGCAGGGTCGAAGCCGGTGGCGTCGTGCTCGAGCTCCCTGACGGCGGAGGTCGAGCACTCCGCGGCGAGGAAACGGCGTGTCGTCGACACGAACGCCTCCTGCTCCTCGCTCAGCTCCAGCTCCATCTGACCTCCACGTCAACGTCGCTTTCCGTCACCCGGCGCAGGAGTGTATGGTCTTCTAACAGCGATGTCACCTCCGGCTGGCATCGGGTGGATCCATCCACCGCAACGCCTGCCAGCACCACTCGGGAGGAGAAACCATGCCGTCTCGCCAGCTCGACTTCGAGGTCTTCGACGCCGACAACCACATGTACGAGACCCAGGACGCACTCACCCGGTACCTGCCGGCGGAGTACGCCGGGATCGTCCAGTACATCGAGGTCAACGGCCGGACCAAGATCGCGGTCGGGGGTCGGATCAGCGACTACATCCCGAACCCGACCTTCGACAAGGTGGCTGCGCCGGGTGCGCAGGAGGAGTACTACAAGGTCGGCAACCCGGACGGGAAGAGCCGCCGGGAGATCATGGGTCGGGCCATCGAGGCCCCGCCGGCGTTCCGGGCTCCCGAGCCGCGCCTGGCGCTGATGGACGAGCAGGGCATCGACCGGGCGATCATGTGGCCCACGCTGGCCAGCCTGGTGGAGGAGCGCCTGCGCGACGACCCCGACGCCATCCACGCCATCGTCCACGCCCTCAACCAGTGGATGCACGACGAGTGGACCTTCAACTACGAGGACCGGATCTTCGCTCCCCCGGTGCTCACGCTGCCGGTGCTGGACAAGGCCCTGGCCGAGCTGGACTGGGTGCTCGAACGTGGCGCCCGGATCATCCTCATCCGCCCGGCCCCGGTTCCGGGTTGGAAGGGACCCCGTTCCTTCGCCCTGCCCGAGTTCGACCCGTTCTGGAGGCGGGTCGAGGAGGCCGGGATCATCGTGGGCATGCACTCCTCGGACAGCGGCTACACCCGGTACACCAACGAGTGGGAGGGCATTCGCGACGGCGAGTTCTTCCCGTTCCGGGCGCCCTCGGGTTTCGGGGCGATCGTGGGCGGCATGCACCGGGAGATAACCGACACGGTGGCCTCGGCCATCGGTCACGGGCTGTGCACCCGGTTCCCGAGGCTGAAGATCGTGCCGGTCGAGAACGGCTCGGGCTGGGTCCGGCCCCTGATCCACGACATGGAGAAGGCGTACGAGTTCAACCCTCACATCTTCGACGAGGACCCGGTGATGGTCCTCAAGCGCAACATCTACGTCCACCCCTTCCACGAGGAGGACACCCGGGGCCTGATCGATGTGATCGGCGTGGACAACGTCGTCTTCGGGTCGGATTTTCCGCACCCCGAGGGACTGGCCGACCCGATCGCCTTCGTGGACGAGCTCGAGGGTCTGTCCGCCGACGAGGTTGCCAAGGTGATGGGCGGCAACCTGGGTCGCCTCATGGACGCCGCGTAGCGGCGGACTGATCGGCGCCCTGCCATGTGGGACTTCTCCACCGAACCGCAGTTCCAGGCCCATCTGGACTGGATGGACGCGTTCGTCCGTGACGAGGTCGAACCGCTCGACGTCCTCTTCGGCAGCCTGACCTACCGGTCGGTGGACGAGCCCCTCCGCACGATGATCACGGGGCTCAAGGCCCGGGTGCGCGAGCGCGGCCTGTGGGCGTGCCACCTCGGCCCCGAACTCGGCGGCCAGGGCTACGGCCAGCTGCGGCTGGCCTTGATGAACGAGATCCTCGGGCGTTCCAGCTGGGCGCCGATCGTGTTCGGCTGCGCTGCGCCCGACACCGGCAACGCCGAGATCATCGCCCATTACGGGACGCCCGAGCAGAAGCTGCGGTGGCTCCAACCGCTGCTCGAGGGTGAGGTCTTCTCCTGCTACTCGATGACCGAGCCCCAGGGCGGCTCGGACCCCACGATGATCAAGACCAGGGCGGTGCGCGACGGTGACGAGTGGGTGATCAGCGGCGAGAAGTTCTTCTCGTCCAACCTGCGCACCTCATCGTTCCTGATCGTCATGGCGGTCACCGACCCCGACGTGTCGCCGTACCAGGGGATGTCGATGTTCCTGGTACCCAGCGACGCGCCCGGCATCGAGGTGCTGGCCAACATCGGGCTGGGTGCCGAGTCCTGGGGCGAGGGCATGCACGCCCACGTTCGCTACGACGGGGTACGGGTGCCGGCGGAGAACCTGCTGGGCGGCGAGGGGCAGGCGTTCGCCGTGGCCCAGACCCGCCTGGGCGGCGGGCGCATCCACCACGCCATGCGGGCGGTGGCCATGGCCCGCCGCCAGCTGGAGACGATGTGCGAGCGGGCCCTGTCGCGCGAGACCAAGGGCGAGGTCCTGGCGCGCAAGCAGTTGGTGCAGGAGGCGGTCGCCGACAGCTGGATCCAACTGCAATCGTTGCGGCTGATGGTGCTGCACACCGCCTGGCTCATCGACCAGAGCTCCACCGGCGAGGCCCGCCGCCAGATCGCGGGCTGCAAGGTGCTGGCGGCCGAGGTGCTGTCCGACATCGCCCGCCGCGCCCAGCACCTGCACGGTGCGCTGGGGGTGTCCAACCTCATGGCGTTCCCCACCGAGGTGGGCACGATGATGGGGATCATGGACGGGCCCACCGAGGTCCACAAGGTGACGGTCGCCCGCTCGGTGCTCGGGGACCACTCGCCGTCATCTGACGCCTGGCCCACCGAGTTCGCTCCCAAGCGGGTGGTGCGGGCCCGTCACCGCTTCGATGAGCTGGTCGACGCCATGGGCCCAACCGACGAGCAGCGGACCGGCTTCGACGCGCTGCTCCAGCAGTCGGCCGGCGACGATGCGACCGTGGCCCAGATGCAGGCCTACCTGGATGCGACGGCCGGCAACCGGTGATCAGCGGACCCGATCGTGGGCCTCGGCGATGAGCCCGGGCAGCATCACGCTCATCCGCGCCAGTGTGTCGGTGTCACCCTTGCGAGCCAGGTGCTTGGCGATCAGCGCCATGGCTGCCGCCTCCTTGTAACGGGTGAGAGCATGGAACCAGTCGAGATCGGGTACCGGGGCGCCGGTCTCGGTTTCGTAGACGGCCAGCAGCTCGGCGTCCGATGGCATGCCGGAGTCCAGGTCGGCGGGCACGACCGGATGCCGGGCCTCGTCGGTGAAGAACAGCAACCAGCTCAGGTCGATGCGGGGATCGGAGCGGGACCAGATCTCCCAGTCGATGATCGCCGTGACCCCGTCCTCGTCGCAGAGCATGTTGCCGAGCCGGTAGTCGCCGTGGACCACCACCGCCGGCAGCGGCCTGGGGGCGGTGGCTCGCAGCGTCTCGGCGCACGCCTGGTAGCCGACGCGCACCTCGTCGGGCACGGTGGCGAAGGTCCGGGTCCAGCGCTCCACCTCCTCGACGGGTGTGACCACCTCCTCGTCACCCAGGCCGATGGCGTCGGGGTCGAGCCGGTGCAGCGCGGCCAGCATGCGTACCGCGGCGGAGGCCCGGGCCCGACTGCGGGCCTCGGGCAGGCGCACGCGCGACGACGCCTCGAGCAACGGCTCCGCGCACTCGCCGGTCACCAGCGCGGTGGCGAACAGGGGCGGCACCTCCGGCGGGGCGCCGGCATCGGTGAACAGCAGCGGTGGCACGCGCACACCGGGTCGACCGTCGAGTGCGCCGATCACCCGGGCCTGGCGCAGCATGTCCCGGTTGCGCACCGGGGGCAGGCCCGGTGGTGCCACCTTCAACACCGCGGTGGGCACCTCGGGCGGCCCGCCGAGCACCTGGGCGCGGTAGACCAGGCCGATGGTGCCGCCGCTCATGGGTCGCAGGTCCACGATCTCGCAGCCTGGTGCCCACTCCTGCGCGGCGATGGTGGCGCGAGTCGCGAGCTCGGCGTGGTCCAGCTCCGTCATGGCGCCTCCCGATGCGGCATGATGAAGAAACTAACAACTGCGTCACCTCCAGGGGAGGACCAAGGGACCGTGAGCCGCACCACCGACTTCCCGCCGTTCACACCGACCAGCCCGGCGCTGGTCCGGGAGTGCGCGCGACGCCGGGGCGACACCACCTTCATCGTCCTCGGCGACCAGCGCCTCACCTACGCCGAGGCCGAGGCTCGATCCGCACGACTGGCCAAGGCGCTGCTGGTCTCGGGCGTGGGCAAGGGCACCCACGTGGGCCTGCTCGCGCCCAACGGCCCGGAGTGGGTCGTCGGGTGGTTCGCCATCTCCCGGATCGGCGCGGTGGCGGTGCTGCTCAACACCTACAACAAGGCCCCGGAGCTGCGTCGCATCCTGCGCCACAGCGACCAGGCGGTGTTGTTGACCGTGGGCCGTCACCTGGGCCACGACTACCTGGACCGCCTGGAGCAGGCGGCCCCGGACCTGGTCGACCAGCCCCATGAGCAGTTGCTGATGCCCAGTCACCCCTACCTGCGGGCGGTGTGGACCTGGGACGCCGAGCCCCGCACGTGGTGCGGCGACATCGCCTCGCTGACCGCTCGGGCCGACGCAGTGAGCGACGAGCTCCTGGCCGAGGCCGAGGCCGAGGTGCACCCCGCGGACCCCATGGTGATGGTCTACTCGTCGGGTTCCACCGCGGACCCCAAGGCGGCGGTGCACACCCACGGCGCAGTCGTCCGCCATGCCCACAACCTGGGCCAGATGCGCGACCTGCGGTCCGACGACGTGCTGTACACGCCGATGCCGCTGTTCTGGGTGGGTGGGTTCAGCTTCACCCTGGTGGGAGCCATGCATGCGGGTGCCACGCTGGTCTTCGAGGAGCAGTTCGAACCGGGCGCGACCCTGGAGCTGATCGAACGGGAGCGGGTCACCCAGGTCCTGGGCTGGCCGCACATGGCCAAGGCGCTGGTGGACCACCCGAGCTTCGCCGAACGTGACCTCTCCTCGATCCGGGCAGGGTCCATGGCGGCGCTGCTTCCCCAGCACCTCCAGGCCGACGCAGACGTGCCCAAGGCGAACTCGCTCGGCATGACCGAGACCCTCGGCCCGCACACGTTCGACACGCGCGACGAGCTGCCGCCCGAGAAGGTCGGCAGCTTCGGACGATCGGTGCCCGGGGTGGAACACAAGATCGTGGACCCGATCACCGGTGAGGATCTGTCGAACGGCCAGGTGGGCGAGCTCTGGCTCCGCGGCTACTCGCTCATGGTGGCTCTCCACAAGCGGGAGCGGGCCGACACCTTCACCGCGGACGGCTGGTACCGCACCGGCGACGCCGGATGGTTCGACGAGGACGGCCACTTCTACTTCACCGGGCGCATGGGTGACCTGATCAAGTCGTCCGGGATGAACATCACCCCGCGCGAGGTGGAGGAGGTGCTCGAGGCGATGGACGAGGTGGTGATGGCGTACGTCACCGGCATCGACCACCCCGACCGGGGCCAGGACGTCGTGGCGGCGGTGGCGCTGCGTCCCGGTGAGGAGCTCGATGAGGCCGGCGCCCGGACCCGGCTGAAGGACGAGCTCGCCTCGTACAAGGTGCCACGACGCATCGCGGTGTTCGGCGACCAGACCGAGCTGCCGTGGCTGGATTCGGGCAAGGTGGACCGTCGTCGCCTGACCGCCCTCCTCGAGGAGCGCTTCGGTGGTGGCTGAGCGCTTCGATCACCGGCCTGACCTCACCGTCGACCCCGACCCGATCCGCTCGGTCCGCAGGACCCACGTCGCCGGGCCGTCCTCGGTTCCGGTGCCTGGGTGAACGACCCCGGCCGATCACGACCGAACACAACCGATCACAACCGACCACAACCGACCACGACCCAAGGAAACCGAGAACGATGGAGCTCAAGCCCGGTCTGCGCCTCGAGTCCGCCACCTGTGACACCCAGGTGGTGGTGGTGAAGGCCCCCGCCGACGCCGGCGATCTGGACGTGCGCTGCGGCGGCGAACCGATGCGCGAGTTGGGCGCCGGTGGCGACCGGCTGCCCCCCTCGGCGGAGGGCGACGCCACCCTGCTGGGCAAGCGCTACGAGGATGGCGAGCTGGGCCTGGAGCTGCTGTGCACCCAGGGCGGCGACGGCGCCCTCGCCATCGGCGACGCCCCGCTGCTGGTGAAGGGCGCGAAGCCCCTGCCGTCCTCGGACTAGTCAGCCCGCGGCGGCGACGATACGCCGGACCATCGCCTCCTGGGCGAACGACGCCACCAGGCCGTCGCCGACGAACACGTCGCCGCGGCCGTAGCTGCGTCCGTGGGCGACCACCGGGGCCTCCTGGACCACCAGCAGCCAGTCGTCGACCCGGAACGGGCGGTGGAACCACAACGTGTGGGAGGTGACCGCGGTGTGCAGGGTCACGGTGGAGTCGGCCTGGCTCACCCCATCGAAGGGGCGCAACGCGGTGCCGATCAGCGTCAGGTCGGTGGCGTGGGCCAGCAGCGCCTGGTGCACCGCCTGCTCCCCGACGCCGTCGATCGCGCCGATCGCCGGTGTGCGCATCCACCACGACAGCCGGGCCGGACCCACCACCGGGTCGGTCAGGTCCACGCCATCGACCAGCCGGGTCTCCCAGGGGACCATGCCCAGGTCGGTGCGGGCGGCCTCGGTGGGGGACCCGACCGGGGGCGGCGGATCGTTGCGGTCGAGGCCGTCCTCGTGCCCGTGCATCGACACCAGTGCGGCGGCGGCCACCTTGCCGTCCTGGTGGGCGACCACCTCGGTCGTGGCGAACGTGCGGCCGGCCTGGAGCGGCGACACCCGGTACTGCATGTGCTTGGCCGTGTCCCCTTCGCGGGGGAACAGCACATGCATCGACTTCACCGACTTGTCCGGCGCCGCCCCCGCTGCGGCGCAGAGGGTCTGGGCCAGGATCTGCCCGCCGAACACCCGGTGGTAGCCGATGTCCAGGTTCGCGCCCTCCTGCCCGTCGTCGCCCGGGGTGAGCGCCAGGCAGGCCAGCAGGTCGTCCAGTTCGAAGGCCATCAGATGGGCTCTGGGGCAGAGTCGGCGGCCAGGTCGGCCAGCACCGCCCGGCGCAACAGCTTGCCGGTGTCGGTGTGGGGAAGAGCGGCGCGCACCACGATGCGGTCGGGGGTCTTGGACGAGCGCAGGTGGTCGAAGCAGTGGGCCCGAAGTGCGTCCGGATCGGCCGCGGCGCCGTCGCGCAGCACGACGGCGGCCTCGATGCGCTGGCCCCACTCGTCGTCGGGCACCCCCACCACCGCGGCGTCGGCCACGTCGGGGTGCTGCAACAGCACGTCCTCGATCTCGGCGGGGGCGATGTTCTCGCCTCCCCGGATGATCGTGTCGTCGGATCGCCCCTCGATGAAGAGGAAGCCCTCGTCGTCGATCCAGCCGCGGTCGCGGGTGGGGAACCAGCCATCGTCGTCGAGCACCGAGTCGCGTCCCAGGTACTCGCCCGAGACCTGTTCGCCCCGGGCCCAGATCTCGCCGTCGCGGATCTCGACCTCCACTCCCGGGATGATGCGGCCCGCCGAACCGAGCCGGGCCCTCGCCGCCGGATCGCCTCGGAGCGCCGCTCGGTGGTCATCGGGGGTGAGCACGGCGAGCGTGGAGCTGGTCTCGGTGAGCCCGTAGGCGTTCACGAACCCCGGCTCGGGGAAGGCGCGCAGGGCGCGCTCCAGCACCGTGATGGGCATGCGGGCACCGCCGTAGGACAACGAGCGCAGGCTCGGACAGTCCGCCCGCTCCCCGTCGAGCGCGTCCACCACGCGGGACAACATGGTCGGGACCAGGAAGGCGTGGGTCACATCCTCGCTGCGGACCAGTTCCAACCAGCCTTCGGGGGTGAACGTGGGCAGGTAGGCGATGCGACGGGTGGCGTAGATGCTGGTGATCGTGTTGGCCACGCCGGCGATGTGGTATGGCGGCACCGAGACCAGGGCCACGGCGTCCTCCTCGGCGGAGGCGAACTCGATCGAGGTGATGACGTAGGCGGCCAGATGTCGGTGGCGCAGGACGACAGCCTTGGGTTCCGAGGTGGTGCCGGAGGTGTAGAGCAACACGGCGATGTCGTCGCCGTCGGTGGTCGAGGGCGACTCCAGCGCGCCCGGCCCTTCGTCGGTGGCGGCCATCCAGCCGTCGAGGTCCACCACGTCGAGGGCATCGACGCCCAGCACGCGAACCCGGTCGGGATCGTCGGTGATCACCAGCAGGCCGGGGTGCTGGGCCAGCAGCGAGCCGAGCTGCTCGTCGGAGAGCCGGTAGTTGAGTGGGATGAACGGCACTCCCGCCCAGGCCGCAGCGAACAGGGCGACGGGGAAGGCGAGGTCCGTGGTGCCCAGGTACGCCACGGCTCCGGCGCCGCGTTCGGAGACGATGCCGCCGCCTCGGGTCGCTCGGTCGGCCAGGTCCGCGTAGGTGAGGCCCCGCGCGGCGGTGCCCACGCCGAGGCGGTCGCCGAAGGCGCTGGCCACCATCTGCAGCAGCATCATCAAGGTCACGGCGACCCCCATCGCGCCGGTGGCGTCACGCCGACTCCGCGACGAGGAGGAGCGCACCGGCGACCGGGCCGCCGCCGTTGGCCACCGCGGCCACCTCGGGTGCACCGCCACCCCGACGTGTGACCTGGCGGTCACCCGCCTCGCCCCGCAACTGGAGCACCGCCTCGTGGATGAACCCGAAGCCGTGCAGCCGTCCTGCCGACAGCTGGCCCCCGTGGGTGTTGACCGGGAGCTCCCCGTCGATGGCGATCCGCTGGCCGCCTTCGACGAAGGGCCCGGACTCACCCTTCCCGCAGAACCCCAGAGCTTCCAGCCAGACCATGGTGAGGAAGCTGAACCCGTCGTAGAGCTCGGCGATGTCCACGTCGGCCGGCGTGAGCTCGGTGCGTTCCCACAGCGCCGCGCCCGCGTCGCGTGCCGCCATCGTGGTCATGTCGTCGAACTGGTCCCACGACGGTCGGCCCCGCAACGCCGTGCCCACCGCCTCCACCCGGGCCACGGCGTGGTCCACGCCGGACGCGTGGCCGGGCGCCGAGACGATCAGCGCGGTCGAGCCGTCCACCGGTGCGTCGCAGTCGAAGAGCCGGAAGGGCGTGGTGATCATCCGCGACGCGAAGTAGTCCTCGAGGGTCATCGCGTCCCGGTAGACCGCCTTCGGGTTGCGTGCCGCGTTGCGGCGGCCGTTGAGCGCGATCTGGGCGAGCTGCTCGGGGGTCGTGCCGAACTCGTGCATGTGGCGGTGGCAGTTCATGGCGAGCCAGTTCGCCGCCGAGTAGGCACGGAAGGGGATCGACCACTGGAGGGCGCCGCCCATCTTCGGGGCGCCACCGCCGCCCGAGAGCCCGATGCCGTCGCGGCCGCCGGAGCCCTGCGCGCTCGACTCGGTGACGGTTCGATACACCAGCACGTGCCGGGCGAGCCCCGTGGTCACCGCGGCGACCGCGTCGACGACCGCGGACAGCTGGGCCGCCCCCTCGATGCCGCCGCGGTGCCAGTTCAACCGCAGCCGCAGGGCATCCTGCACGTCGGGCGAGCCGGGGCCGGAGAACCCCGGTGGCATCGGGAACGCCCCTGGATAGGTGGCGAGACCGTCGATGTCGGCAGGTGTGAGCCCGGCGTCCGCGATGGCCTCGAGGGCGGCGTCGAGGGTCAGGTCCAGCCCGCTGCGGCCGAGGCGCCGTCCGACCGCGGACTGACCGATGCCCGAGATGATCGCGTCCATCAGTCCTTCTCGGCCGGTTCGAAGAGTGGGTACCAGATCCCGTCGCGCTCCTCGAAGGCGACCTGCACGGCCATGCCGATGTGCACGTCGACGGGCGCGCACCCGACCAGGTTCGAGGTGAGGCGGAGGCCCTCCTGCTCGGCCAGCTCGACCAGCACGATGGCGTAGGGCTCGGTGCCGCCGTCCCACGAGTGGTGGTTCACGGTGTAGGACCACACCTGGCCGCGGCCGCTGACGGCCTGCGGGGTCACGTCGCGACCCCCGCAGGCGGGGCAGCGGGGGATCGGCGGGTGCAGCCAGTAGCCGCATCCAGCGCAGTGGGCGAAGCGCAGGACCCCGTCCCGACCGGAGGTCCAGAAGAAGCGGTTGTCGTCGTCCAGTGCGGGCTGGACCCGGAACGGGGCGTCGGTCACGGGGTCAGGACGCCTGCTCCGCCGCGGCCTCTTCGGCCTGCTTGGTCATGCGCTCGGCCAGGGTCATCGCCGTGACGATGCCCTCGTCCTGGAACTTGCCGGTGCCGAAGGTGCGTGGCGCGGTGTCCACGTCGGTAGCCAGCGCTCGCAGCGCGCCCACGGTCGCCTGCTCCCGTGGGAGGTGGACGAACGGGTCGTAGGTGAAGTTGCGCATGGCGTTGAGATGGGTGATCCGGTTGATGTCGTCGTCGGGGAGGCCCTCGAGGTAGCGCATCGCCATCTCGGGCGCGTCCGGCCAGGTGGAGTCCGAGTGCGGGTAGTCGCACTCCCAGTGGATGTGGTCGGGGTTGAGGTGCTGGCGCACCTCGATGCCCACGGCATCGTCGATGAAGCAGGTCAGGATGTGCTCGTTGAACACCTCGCTGGGCAGGCGATCACCGAAGTCCTGGTTGGTCCACGCCTTGTGGTGCTTGTAGACGTAGTCGATCCGCTCCAGGAAGTACGGCACCCACCCGATGCCGCCCTCGCTGAGCGCGATCCGCAGGTTCGGGAACGTGCGGAACACCGGCGACCAGACCAGGTCGGCCGCGCACTGCACGATGTTCATCGGCTGCAGGGTGATCATCGTGTCGATCGGTGCGTCCATGGCGGTGATCACCGTGGTGGACGACGAGCCGATGTGAAGGCAGATCACCGTGCCGGTCTCCTCGCACGCGGCGAGGAAGGGGTTCCAGTGGTCGCTGTGCCAGCTCGGCATGTGCAGCTTCTCGGGGTTCTCCGAGAAGGTCACCGCGTGGCAGCCCTTGTCGGCCATGCGGCGGACCTCGTCGGCCATCAGCTGGGGGTCCCACACCGGCGGCACGGCCAGCGGGATCATCCGGCCCGGGTAGGTGCCGCACCAGTCCTCGACGTGCCAGTCGTTGTACGCACGCAGGATCTCGAGGGCCAGATCCTTGTCGTCCATCGTGGTGAAGAGCTGGCCCGTGAAGCCGGTCATCGACGGGAAGTTGAGCGATCCGAGGACGCCGTTGACGTTCATGTCGCGGATGCGTTCGTGGATGTCGTAGCAGCCGGGGCGCATCTGGTCGAAGGCCAAGGGGTCGAGGCCGTACTCCTCGGGAACTCGACCGACCACGGCGTTGAGGCCGACGTTCGGCAGCGCCGCGCCCTCGAACATCCAGACCTCGCGCCCGCTGCGGAGCTGCTCGATGCGCGGTGCGCGAGCCTCGGCGGCGGCGCTCAGTCGCCCGTCGAAGAGGCCAGGTGGTTCGACCACATGGTCATCGACGCTCACCAGGATCAGATCGTCGATCTGCATCTGCCCTCCATCTGGGGTTCGATCACTGTGCATTGGCGACAGCAACCTGACGTTAATGTTAGATTAGCGCGCGGACGGAGCGGCCGACGGTCGCAGGGAGGGTTCGCTCGATGGGCAGGGCGCCGCAGGGGTCTCGCTAGCGTGTCGTCCATGGATCCAGGCATCGTGCGCCGCCCCCCCTTCGGCAGCAATCCTCTGGTGGGCGAGCGGGGCAGCGACACGCGTCAGCGCGTGCTCGACGCTGCGATGGCGGTGTTCGCTGACGTCTCGTACCCGGAGGCGCGGGTCGAGCAGATCACCGAGAAGGCGGGCTGCTCTCGCCCCGCCTTCTACCAGTACTTCTCCTCCAAGGACGATGTCTTCTGGAGCCTGGCCACCGAGCTCGGCCAGGAGATGGTGAGCCTCGCCGACGGTCTGGAACCGGTGACCCCCGACGAGAAGGGTCTGGCCACGCTCACGCGATGGATGGGCGACTTCATGGCGCTGTACGAGGAGTGGGCCCCGGTGTTTCGAGCCTTCCCCGACGCCACGCGGGCGGGCGGCCGCTCGGGCGCCCAGCCGGGCTCGATCGCGGGCTACACCGCCAAGCGCCTGCTCAAGGCCTTCGATCTGTCCCGCACCGCCGCGAACAAGCGGATGGTGGGCAGCCTCGTCGGGGTGCTCATCCGGTGCAGCTTCTACGCCGAGGTCGCACCTGCGGGCATGAGTCGCCGACCCCTGTTGCTCGGCCTCGCCCGCATGTTCCACCGGGTGCTCGCCGGGCCGGTGGAGGGCGTGAACTTCAACCGGGGCCGTTCCACGGGCCGTCGGCGGGTCAAGATCGTCGCTCCGGTGGAGCCGGCACCGTCGACGGGTCTGCGCGCACGTGGGGAACGGACGCGTGCGACCCTGCTCCGAGCGGGGGCCGAGGTCCTCCCCGCCCGGGGCTACCACGAGACGAGGGTGGACGACATCGTCGAAGCAGCGGGCGTGAGCCACGGCACCTTCTACCGCTACTTCGACAGCAAGGACGACTTCTTCCGCGCCCTCGCCGAGGATGCCTCCGGGCGGCTGATCGAGCTCGTCGAACAACTGGACCTCGACGGTTCCGCCGACGAGCTCCGGGCCTGGCTCGAGGACTGGTTCACCGCCTACGAGGCCGATGGCGGCGTGATCAGCACCTGGCAGGACATGCGCAGCAGCCCGGAGCTCGTCGCCTTCTCCCAGCAGGTCGCCGCGTCCGTGTTCAGCCGTCTGGAGAAGCTGCTCGACCAGCGCGACTTCGGTCATCCCCAGGTCGCGAGCGCGATGCTGCTGGCTCTGCTCGAGCGTGCGCCGTACCGCGTGTTCGTGCTGGGTTTCAGCACCCGCGCGGGCGAGATCGAGGCGACGACGACCATCATCCGCCGCGGGTTCCTCGGCCTGGACGACGACTGAGTCGCATGGACCTCGAGTTCACCGACCTGCAGCTCGAGTTGCGCGACGCCGCACGCAACGTGCTGGCAGGGGCGTGCCCGCCCTCCCTGGTGCGCGGCGTCTACGAGGGCACGGCGAGCTCGGACCAGCTGTGGGCCACCATGTGCGAGTTGGACTGGCCCGGACTGGGGTTGCCCGAGGAACACGGCGGGCTGGCGATGGGTGTGATCGAGGTTGGCATCCTCGTCGAGGAGCTGGGTCGCCTCGCTGCGCCCGGGCCGTTCCTGGCCACCGTCACCCAGTTCGCCGCCGCGGTGCGGGCCTCCCGCTCGTCGTTCCGGCTGGCCGACGTGGCCAACGGCAGCTGCACGGGGGCGCTCGCCATCGCGGAGTCCGGCCGCTGGGACCCCGCCGCGGTGGCGGCGCGGGCGGAGCCGGTCGGCGGGGGCTGGCGCCTGCAGGGAACCAAGAGCCACGTGCTCGACGGCACCACCGCCGACGAGCTGGTCGTGCTCGCCAGGGGCGACAGGGGAACGGGGTTCTTCGTCGTGCCCACCGAGGCGGTTCGGGTGTCCACTTCGACGACCATGGACCCCACGATGCCGCTGGCGACGGTGGATCTGGCCGGCGCGACGGTCGACGGCGAGCGAGTCCTGGTCGAACCGGGCGACCCTCGGGTCCAGGAGGTGGTTGCGCTGGCGCTCGACGAGGCCACCGTGGCCATGGCGTTGTCCACGGTGGCGACCTGCCGGTCGATCTTCGAGGCCACGGTCGCCTATGCGAAGGACCGCCACCAGTTCGGTCGACCCATCGGCTCGTTCCAGGCGGTCAAGCATCGCCTGGCCGACTGCTTCCTCGCCGTCGAGCGCGCGAGTGCCCTGGCCTGGTTCGCCGCCCTCACGGTCGCCGAGGAGGACCCGCGCCGACCGCTGGCGGTGGCCATGGCCAAGGCGGCGGCCGGTGACTGCGCGCAGCTGTTGGCCCGCGACGGCCTGCAGTTGCACGGCGGCATCGGGTTCACCTGGGAGCACGACCTGCACTTCCTGCTGAAGCGGGCCGTCACCGGCGACCTGCTCTTCGGGGGTGCGGCGTTCCACCGGGCTCGTGTCGCCGAGCTGATGGGTCTGGTCCCCGTGCCCGAGGAGGCCACATGAGGCTCCGCTTCGACGACTCGGTCGAGGAGCTCCGCGAGGAGTTCCGCTCCTGGCTCGCGGACAACCGGCCCGACCCGCAGGTGATGGCCGCGGATCCGCCCCGCTCCACCGGGCATGCGCCTGCGTGGGTGCGACGCTGGACCAGGGCCATGTTCGACGCCGGGTGGCTGGTGCCGGGCTGGCCCCCCGAGCTCGGCGGCCGCAACGCGGGACCGATCGAGACCTTCGTGGTGCTCGAGGAGCTGGCGGCGGCGAAGGTGCCGCGCACGACCAACGTGCAGGGCCTGGGCATCGTGGCCCCGTCGATCGTGGACTACGGCACTCCCGAACAGGTGCGTGACCACGCGATGGCCATCCTGCGCGGCGAGGCGACCGCCTGTCTGGGGATGAGCGAGCCCGACGCGGGCAGCGACCTCGCGTCGCTGTCGACCCGAGCGGTGCTGGAGGGTGACCCCGAGAGCGGCGAGTGGGTGATCGATGGGCAGAAGGTGTGGACCTCGGGCGCCAACGACGCGGACTTCTGCTTCCTCTTCTGTCGCACCGAGCCGGACGAGCCAAAGCACAAGGGCATCTCCATCCTGGTGGTGCCGATGGATGCCGCGGGCGTCACGGTCCGGCCGCTGCCCGAGATCGTGCATCCCGACACCCCGGACCTGAACGAGGTGTTCTTCGACGGGGTGCGGGTGCCCGCCACCAACCTGGTGGGGCGTCGTGGTGATGGTTGGGCCATGGCGAACGGATCGCTGGCCCACGAGCGCGGCATGGTGTGGGTGAGCGCCGTTATGGGACTGGAGGAGTCGCTCGAGCAGTTGCTCTCCCAGGCGCCGGCGTTGCTCGCGGCCATGGGGCCCGTCGAACGGGCGCTGGCGACCGATCAGATCGTTCAGATCGCGATCGACACCCAGGCGGTGCGCTGCCTGGGGCAACGGGGATTCGCCAAACTCGCCCGTGGCGGCACCGCCCCCGAGCAGGCGCTCATGAAGCTCTATGCGAGCGACTGCCGCCAGCGGGTCGCCCGTGTGGCCGCGGACGTGCAGGGAGCGGACTCCTTGGAGCTCGGCACGGTGCCCGACGACGGCCACCACGCCGTCGACGAGCCGAGGGGCACCTGGATGGAGCAGTACTTCCACTCCTTCGCCAACACCATCTCGGCGGGGACCTCGGAGATCCAACGGAACATCATCGCCGAGCGGGTCCTCGGCCTGCCGCGGGGCTGAGGACTCCAGCAGACAGGGCGTGATCCGGATCGGCGAGTCGGGGACGCGCACGGCAAGACCATAAGAGGCTGTCGGTGAAGTCCGCCCAGTTCAGGTGCGTTTCGGCGCCCGCCGGGCAAGGACGCAGGACGAAGGCCCCCTTGTTTGCGGGCGGCGAGGACGAGGACGCAGTCCGGCGGGATGTCCAGGACGTCCCTGAGCGGGCATGACTTTGCCGACAGCCTCTAAAGGCCATGTCGACGGGCGAGCACGAGCACAGCCGTCGCGGTGAATCGTCCGCCGGTTGCCCGACGGCAGCGGGCCGGATCGCTCCGGAGCATTGGACGGTGTGGGAACCACCGATTCTTCGGGCCCCTGTGCCGCGCCCGGTGGATCCCGCCTACACCGCTACACCCCGCTCATCTCCGAAGAGCCACTTACAGGCCCGCCAGCTCGGCCGCCCGGGATGTAGGCGCTGGGAACAGGGCGGGTCGGGTCAGCCCGTGGGGGTGGTAGCTACCGGCAGCCGCCCTTGTCCCCTGCCAACTGGCAGTGACAAGTGTCACACGCAGGAACGTAAGGTATTCCGTTCGCCCGTGGCTTAAGGGGATGTGATGACAAAGGAGGGGGACGAGAGGTCGGTAGTGAAGACCAACGACTCCTCATTTTCCGTTTGGTACGACAGCGTCTTCACCTCCGTCGTCCGCAGCGTGGCCTTCGCTACCCGAGATCCGTCAAACGCGGTAGACGCGGCTAACGACGCGTTTTTGAAGGCGTTCGAGCGCTGGGACCGAGTTCAAGCCATGGACTCTCCCAAAGCGTGGGTCATTCGGGTGGCGTTGAATCAATCGAAGCGCCATTGGCGGAGACGGCAAGTTGAGCAAGGGTCTACGCAGTCCCTTCAGTCTGCTTGCAGAGACCTGGATGAGCGCGACATCGCCCTTTGGCTAGCCGTCTCTGCATTGCCTCCGAGGCAACGCGAGGCGGTCGTGCTCAAGTATGTGGCTGACCTTTCGGAACGAGAGGTCGCGGCAACGCTCAAGATATCGACCGGTGGGGCGTCGGCCCTTCTGGCGAAAGCGCGTGAGTCCCTTCGAAAGAGCTTGGAGAGCAGTCATGGATAAACACCGATCGGACCCTTTCGCCCAAAGCTTTGAGCGTCTGGCGGGGAAGATGCCTGTTCCTGAGGGCGACGCGTCGGAAGTCGAGACGCAGGCCATCAGGCGAATGAGACATCGCCGACGCAACCTTGTGGTCGTCACCGCCGCAGTCATGGTGCTCATTGGTGCGACGGCGTTATCAGTGTCGACAAGGTCGGCCCAGACGATCGAAGTTGCTGCTGGCGGTGCCGCCACGGACACGACGGGGGGATCGATCCCAGCGACCTCGCCAACCACTGACCCACCCAGCGCGACCGCCTCGACAGTGGTGACTTGGCCACCGACGACTCAGAGCCCGCCGCAATCTGGCCCGGAAGGTAGCTCTTCGCCGCCGGTGTTGGCGACATATGTGCCCGATCCGTCCGGCGTGGGACCGCAGGCGTACTTCGAGGGTCCGCTGGTTGTGGACTCGACTGGCTGCCTCCGGTTTGACAACGAGGACTGGCTCGTCCTGCTCCCCGCCACAACCCAGACCATTTCCATCGACCCGTTGGTGCTGGAGCTGCCGACCGGTGTGAGTTTGCGCGCTGATGGGAGCTCGAGCCGAATCTCTGGGGGCGTGATGTCCCTGGCCAGTGCCATGACTGGGCTCGGGGCGGACGCCGGGGCCTGCGCATCCGACCAGGTATTGATCGTCACGGCCGTCAGCGAATGATCCCGAGGCAAGGCACCGCGCTGACTCGAGTTCCACGTCCCGGGGCGCTTCCGGACGGGGCCTTCAGGTCGCCCGGCGGAGCAGATCAACGATCCGGATCGACGCCTGCAGCCTCTGCACCGTGCTAGTCCGCCCCCGCGAACAGTGCATGACCGGCTGCTCGATTGGCACCTCGAGCGGGTCGGGCACCGAGGTCTCGGCGGCACCCTTCCCGGCTCGGAATACTAAGGACGAAGGCCCCCTTCGCGCTCCTGGCTCGACGTCGGGCCCTAACCTCCGAGTCGTGACCGTCTGGAACCACGTGGGACACCACGTCGCCGACCTCGACCGATCGATCCGCTTCTACGAGGGCGTGTTCGGGTTCGTGGAGCTCACCCGCCTGGAGATCCCCGACGCGGTGGCGTCCACGCTGCTGCGGGTGTCCGAGCCGGTCGGGCTCACCGCGGTGTACCTCGGGCTCGGCGGCGCGGTCCTCGAGCTGTTGCACCTGGACCGGCCCGACAACGACCGGCCCCGTGAACGGCCCTTCACCGAGCCGGGCCTCACCCATGTGTCGTTCACCGTCGACGACGTGGCCGCCACCTGCGCCTCCGTGCGCGACCACGGGGGGGAGGTGCTCGAGGACACCGACATGGGCGGGTTCGCCATCCTGGTGCGCGATCCCGACGGCCAGGTGCTGGAGCTGTTGCCTCCGGGGGCGCTGCCGAGGATCGTGGCAGATCGAGCGTGACGACCTTCCCGATGCTCGGCCATGCGCCGCAGTTGGTCGGGAAGGAGTCGAGGCTCGGATCCTCAGAGCTCAGCTCAGCTCAGCTCAGGTGCTGGGCTCCGGGTCACGGGGGAGCCCGAGCAGGCGTTCCCCGATCACGTTGCGTTGGATCTCCGAGGTGCCTCCTGCGATGGTGAGGCAGCGGTTGGCGAGGAACCCGAACGTCCACTGTCCGGGCGCTCCGGGCTCGGTGGTGGCGCCCTCGGGGCCGAGCAGGGACAACCCCAGCTCCTGGGTGCGTTGGTCGTGTTCCACGCCGAGCAGCTTGCGCACGCTGGCTTCCGGTCCTGGCTGGGCGCCGCTGAGCGAACGGGCAGCGGTGCGCAGACCCATGACGGCCAGTGCATGGGCCTCGGCCACCAGCGCGCCGAACTGGTCCAGGAGCAACGCGTCGTCGATGTCGTCGCTCCCGGAGTCGATCCGCTCGCAGACGAGCGCGATCAGCGCTTCGATCCCGCCGCCGAACGAGGAGCCGCTCCCCATCGAGACCCGTTCGTTCGCCAAGGTCGTCCGCGCCAGTGGCCAGCCGCCGTCGACCTCGCCGATGACGCCGTCGTCGGGCACGAACACCTCGTCGAGGAAGACCTCGTTGAACATCTCCAGGCCGGTCAGCTCGCGCAGCGGTCGGATGTCCAGACCCCGGGTCGTCATGTCGATGACGAAGTAGGTGATGCCCTGGTGCTTCGGAGCGGTCGGATCGGTGCGGGCAAGGCAGATGCCCCAGTCGGCTTCTTTGGCCATGGTCGTCCAGACCTTCTGGCCGCTCAGTGACCAGCCGCCGTCCACTCGCGTGGCGGCGGTGGTCAGGGCCGCCAGGTCGGAGCCGGCCTCGGGCTCGCTGAACAGCTGGCACCACGAGATCTCGCCGTACAGCGTCGGTCGGACCCAGCGCTCCTGCTGCTCCGGCGTGCCGTGGGCGGCGATGGTGGGCGCCGCCCACGCGCCCACCTGGAGGTGCGGCGCTCGGACCCGGGCGCGACGCATCTCCTCGTCGATCACCACCTGCTCGACCGCCCCGGCCTCCCGGCCCCACGGCGCCGGCCAGTGGGGGACCATCAGGCCGGCGTCGGCCAGCGGCACCCTGCGCTGGTCCTTGGGCAGGGCAGCGATCTGGTCGACCGCCACGGCGATGTCGGCCCGCAGGGCCTCTGCCTCCGGCGGCAGCTCCAGCGTCAGGTGGCGGCGGGTTCCCGAGATCGCCGCTCGGGCGAGATGGTCCCTCCAGCGTCGGTGTCCGCCGAAGAGCTGACGCCGCGCGACCGCACGACGCAGGTACAGGTGGGCATCGTGCTCCCAGGTGAAGCCGATGCCGCCGAGCACCTGGACCAGGTCCTTCGCGTCGTCGACGAAGGCGTCCAGGGCGAGCGCCCCGGCCGTGGCCACGGCGACCTGGGCCGAGGGGCTCCAGGGGTCGTCGCCGTCGAGGGCCGCCGCGGCGTCCCAGACCGCTGCTCGTGCTGCCTCCAGCCGCACCAACATGTCGGCGCAGCGGTGCTTCACCCCCTGGAACTGACCGATCGGTCGGCCGAACTGACGCCGTTCGCGAGCCCACGCCGCCGCGGTGTCGACGCACCACCCGGCGCCGCCGACGGCCTCGGCCGCGGCGAGCACGATGCCGATCGCCTCCACCCGTTCGGTCGTGACGCCGTCCAGGGGCGCTCCGGTTGCGGGCCCGTCGAGCTGCAGTCGGGCCAGGCCGCCGGTGCCGTCCAGGGCGGTCACCGGTGTCGCCCGAAACTCGGTCGAGGGCACGGCGACCCAGGCATCGTCCGAGGTGGGCATCAGCACCACGTCGGCGGTGGCGCCACCCAGGACCGGGGCGTCGCCGATGGCCACCGCCGCAGGACCGGTCAGGCGCGCGCCCGCCAGGCGGGCGACGGCCCGGGCCCAGGCGGTGGACAGGATCGGTCCGGGAGCGACCGCACGGCCGAGACCCTCGAGCACCACCACGAGCTCGGAGAAGCCGAGCCCACCGTCGGGGTCGAGGCTCAACCAGCCCAACTCGTCGAGCTCGGTCCACGACGGGGGCAGGTGGGAGGCGTGGGCGTCGGTCGCGTCCCGGGCCGCCGCGGGCCCGCAACGATCCGTGGCGAAGCGGGAGACCGCCTCGGCCAGGAGCTCGTGGTGGTCACCGATGGCCAGACTCACGATGTCGTCCTCCTCTCGCGGCGATTCCGACTCGGGAATCTAACAATCGTGTCACCATAGTGGTGAGCGGGAAGCGTCCGAAGGACTCGGGTCCGAAACGACGGGGGGATCACAGTGATGGCTGGGTTGTGCGAGGGCAGGGTAGCGATCGTGACCTGCGCCAGCTGCGGCATCGGGCGGGAGCACGCGCGGCTGCTGGCGCGGGTGAGGTCATCGAGCTCGGGCCGCGCAACGCCTGTCCGAACGGTGACCTGGATGGTCGTGACGATTCCGAACGGTTCTGAGGGGCCGTGATGGACCTGGGAGGTGCCCGTGTCCTGCTGACCGGAGCGTCGGCGGGCATCGGTGCGTCACTGGCGCCGATGCTGGCGAGCCGAGGCGCCGTGCTCGCCCTGTGCGGGCGCGACCGGACCAAGCTGGACGCGGTGGTCGAGGAGTGCCGGCGCTCAGGTGGCGAGGTGCACGCCCACCAGGTGGATCTGGTCGACCCGGTCGACGCGGAGCGCCTGGTGCAGGAGGTCGAGCGTCAGCTCGGCGGCGTCGACGTGCTGGTGAACAACGCCGGCACGCCCATGCGACGACGGGTGCAGCAGCTCACCGGCGACGAGCTCGGACGGACGATGACGACCAACTTCGAGTCGCCCGCCCGCATGACCATGGCGGTGCTACCGGGCATGCTCGGGCGTGACCGCGGCGTGATCGTGAACGTGTCGAGCTTCGGCGGACGGGCGGGCGTTCCATCCGAGGCCGCGTACTGCGCATCGAAGTTCGCACTCTGCGGATGGAGCGAGTCCCTTGCGATGGACCTCTGGCACACAGGGGTGGAGGTGCACCTCATCATCCCTGGTGCCATCGACACGGACATCTGGGACCGCCCCGGCAACGATCCCGCCCACTTCTCCGGCGAGCTCGAGCCCCCCGAGACCGTGGCATCGGGCATCGTCGCGGCGATCGAGGGGGGCGGATTCGAGCACTACCTGCCCGACCTGTTGCCCATCGCCGAGTTCAAGACCTCGTCGATCGACGACTTCCTGGCCGGTGCGGTGGCCTTCGCCGACGCTGCGGAGCGGTCCGACGGCGGCGCTGCTCAGCAGCGGTAGAGGCGCTCGGCGTTCGCCGCATAGAGCAGATCGATCTCGTCGGCGGGGAGTCCGGACGTCACCTCGGAACAGGTGGACCAGAGCTGGTCGAGCGAGCCATGCAGCCCATCGACGGGGAAGTTGCTCCCGAACAGGCAGCGACCCACCCCGAAGGTCTCGATCGCCGGCTCCAGCCACGGGCGGAAGAGGTCGGCGCTCATGGCCCCCAGCGGCATCGCCAAGCCGGACAGCTTGCAGTTGACGTGGTCGCCCGCGGCGGCCAGCGCGGCGAGGCCCTCGAGCCACCGCGCCCGCTCGCCGTCATCGGCCGAACGGGGCCAGCCGGTGTGCTCCACCACCACGGCCAGATCTGGATGGGCGGCGAGGCGCCGGGCGGCGTCGACCAGGTCCGGCGGGTGGGCCATCAGCTCGAAGACCAGGTTCCGTTCGGCCAGGGCCCGCAGCACCTCGTCGTCGGGCACCGGCGGGGCCTTCGGGTTCATCGGGCGCACGCCCCGGAAGCGGGAGGCGGCCAG
>Ga0105044_10001549_pt1 | contig 30887 bp, 22 predicted proteins | sample MAT01_FD_78092 | JGI IMG/M metagenome (GOLD analysis project Ga0105044, IMG submission 78092) | Freshwater microbial communities from Lake Fryxell liftoff mats and glacier meltwater in Antarctica - MAT-01 | ecosystem: Environmental > Aquatic > Freshwater > Ice > Liftoff microbial mat | place...
ACAAAGAAAATGGAGGGCGGCCACGAATGAGACCCCCAACTCATTGGCAAGTTTTCGTTCTCGTTCCCATCGCGGCGGCGAGTCTGTGGGCGGGCGGCTGCGGGAGCATGAAGCCCGGGCTGGGCTTTGACGATGTGCAACGCGCCGTCTCCGAGCGCACGGGCCAGAAGGTCCATTGGGACAACGGCTCGGCTGAGGACGAACAAGCCCGCGCTGCTGTGCGTTCCCTGCTTGGCGAAGAACTCGCGGTCGATGGGGCCGTTCAGATCGCCCTCTTGAACAACCGCAATCTGCAAGCGGTGTACGAAGACCTCAACCTGGCGCAAGCTGACCTTGTGCAGGCGGGGCTGCTGAAGAACCCGGTCTTTGGCGGCGAGGTTCGGTTCGCGTCTGGCGGGGGTGGAACGGATGTGGTCCTCGATCTGTCGCAGGACTTCGTGAGTCTCCTCTCCATGCCTCTGCGAAAAGGGCGGGCGGAGGCCCAGTTTGAGGGCGCCAAGGTTCGCGTGACTGGCGCGGTCCTCGAACTGGCGAGCGAAACGGGGGTTGCGTATTACGAACTGCAAGCCGCGGAGCAACTGCGCGAACTGCGAGGCACCGTCGCTGAGGGGATGGCGGCCTCGTATGAGTTCGCCAAGCGGCTTCGGGCCGCTGGGAACACCCGCGAACTGGATTTGTCCAATGAGCGGGCCGTTTACGAGCAATCCAAACTCGACTTGGCGGCAGCGGACGCCGAGGTGATGCAACGCCGCGAAAGTCTGAACGAACTTATGGGCCTGTGGGGCGATTCCCTGGGCTGGCGGATCGCCGGGCGATTGCCCCCGATCCCGGCGGAAGAAGTTCCGGGCGAGGGGCTGGAAGCGCGGGCCGTCGAGCGGAGCGGCGACTTGGAATTGTCTCGCCGCGAGGTCGAGATCGCGGCCCGAACGCTGGGGATCGTGAGGCCCTTCGCGCTGCTTCAGGAACTCAACACCGGGATCGCCTCCGAGAAAGACTTGGACGGCTCATGGTCGGTCGGTCCGTCGTGGTCGTTCCCCATCCCGCTCTTCGATCAGGGACAGGGTGAGATCGGGGCCGCGAAGGCGCGACTTCGGCAGGCGGCGCAGCGCTACTACGCGACTGCGGTAACGCTTCGCGCGCGGGTCCGCGCGGCGCATGCCGCCGTTCTCGCGGCGCGCGATCGTGCTATCTACGTCGAGAAGGTGATCCTCCCGCTGCGCGAGAAGATCGTCGATGAGAGCCAGCTTCAGTATAACGCCATGCAGATCAGCGCCTTCCAGATCCTGCAGGCGAAGCGCGATCAAGTGGAAGGGGGCGTGCAGTACGTCGAATCTCTGCGCGGATACTGGATCGCCCGAGCGAAACTTGAACTCATCCTCAGCGGCCGTACGCCGCCGAAATCGCAACCCACGGGCGACTCGAACATGACTACTGGCGCTTCATCGGGAAGCCGCCGCGAAGGAGGCCACTGAAATGAACATGCCCAACGACCGATTGACCGTCCGACTGACTCCAAGCACACTCACGCGGCGCGGCTTGCTCCAAGCGGGCGCGCTCGCGGGTGGCTCGCTGCTGCTTGCCGGGCGAGCCGCGCAGGCCGCAGGAGGGGCGGGGCCCGAAGCATCGCAAGCTGGCCACGAGGGGCACGCCGCTCCGGCCCCGACCCATGTTGGGAGCGACAACCTCCCTCCCGGCGAACGTGGGGCTGACTACACGCCCGTGATCGTCCCGAACGGATGGACGCTGCCGTATAAAGTGGTGGACGGCGTGAAGGTCTTTCACCTGGTCGCGGAAGAGGTTGAGCACGAGTTTGCAGAGGGTCTTCAGGCGACTTGCTGGGGATACAACGGTTCGGTCCACGGGCCGGTGATCGAGGCGTGCGAGGGTGATCGCATCCGCATCTTCATGACGAACAAGTTGAAAGCCCTCACGGCGACGCACTGGCACGGCCTGTTGGTTCCGTCGGGGATGGACGGCGTGGGCGGGTTGAGCCAGCGGGCCATCAAGCCGGGCGAGACGTTTATGTACGAGTTCACGCTGCGGCAGCACGGGACGTGCATGTACCACGCACACCACGACGAGATGACGCAGATGGGCCTGGGCATGACAGGTCTGTTCGTCATCCACCCGCGCACCAAAGTGAGCGAGCGGCCCGACCGAGACTACGCGCTCATGCTCCACGAGTGGGCGCTGGCCGTGGGCGCATCGCGCCCAGACCCCAATGAGATGACGGACTTCAACCTTCTCACGATCAATGGTAAACTCTTTCCGGCGACCCGGCCGCTGGTGGCGCAGGTCGGCGAGCGGGTGCGCATCCGCATCGGCAACCTGTCGGCGATGGATCACCATCCGATCCACCTGCACGGGTACTACTTCACCGTGACTGAGACCGATGGGGGCGTGATTCCCGAGGCGGGGCGCTGGCCCGAGACGACGGTACTCGTCCCCGTGGGCAGCACGCGCACGGTGGAACTCGTCGCCGACAACCCCGGCGACTGGGCCATGCATTGCCACATGACGCACCATGTGATGACGCAGATGGGGCACCGACTCCCCAACACGATCGGCTTGGATGCGCGTGGGCTCGACACGCAGGTGCGCAAACTCCTCCCCGGATATATGACGATGGGGCAGGAAGGAATGGCAGGGATGGCGGAGATGGGCATGGCCATGCCGTCCAATAGCACGCCCATGGCGGGCGGTGCTGGTCCATACGACGAGATCACGATGGGCGGAATGTTCACGATCTTCAAGGTGCGCGAATCGCTGGCGCGGGATGTGGTGGACCCGGGTTGGTACGCGCCCCCGGCGGGCACGCTCGCGCTTCCGGCGACGGATGAGGCGCTGCGGACGGCGGGAATTGCTGAGGATGGTTCCGGCGCGCCCAAGCCACCGGAGGGGGCGCTGCGGCCACACAAGCTGGCGCCGCCGATAGCCGAGCGAAGTGCGACCGACGGCCACGCAGGTCAGATGGACCACCCAGGTGACCACCGATGACCACCTCACCTTGGCTCCCGGTTTTGCCTCCGCTTCTCAGCGGCCAATTTCGCAGTTGACGGAATGTGCGTCGTGGCCGACACTCCGCGTGGTGCCACGATTTCGCTTTGCACGGGGGAATCAATCAGCAGGGGGAAGAGAAGAAGGCAGCGGTGTAGTCGACGGGGTCGGTGGATCAAAAGGGGACGAGGTCGTCAGGCACGCCGGATGCGGCTCGCGACTTTCGGGGCAGTTGGGCGCTTTGACGCCGCGCCCGGAACACGCGACTTTGAATTCGCGCGGGGGTGGACTTCAAACCGACTGCTCGTCAGCGGCCGTCGGGGACGGACTGCGGGGCGACTTCGGCGAGGATTTGGGTGAGGGCGAGGCGTTCCTGTTGGCGGGCGCGGATGGTCATCCAGGCGGCTTGGATGCGGGCGGGTTCGGAGAGGGGGGAATCGGGCTCGGCGAGGCGGGCGAGGATGCGCTGGGCGGCTTCGTCGATGACGGGGAGTGACTCTGGCGCGGGAGAGGCGGCCGGGAGGGCCGGAGTGCCTGCGGGGAAGGTGGGAGTGGGAGCGGGAGGAGAAGCGATGGCACTGAGGGCGCGGTAGTGGAGAAGCGTGGCCATGGCGGCGGTGCGGGAAGGGGGCGCGGCGGTGGCGGGCAGCGGTTCTGGCGGAGTGGCGGAGGAGGTGACGAGGGCGATTTCGTCGCGGTGGCGGGCGAGTTGACTGGCGCTGAGGCGGAGGCCGGCGGTGAGCAGGATGCGGGTGGTTTTTTCGTCGCTGGCATCGATGGCTTGACGCATGAGGTCGAGGGCGGTGTCGCAGTCGGTGCGCAAGAGACCCTCGGCAGCGCGGACGGCGGCCTCGTCGAGCTGGGGATCGGGCGAGGCGGGGCTGGCGGTAGCGGCGGCTTCGATCAGTGCAGCGCGGATGGCGAGGAGGGAGCGGTCGGGCGCATCGGGCGTGCCGGATGGGCTTGGGGTGGGCAGAGCCACTGGCGCATCGGGGTCAGGAGGGGCCGCGGTGACCTCGGGCGGGAGAGCGGCGAGGGCGGAGGCGAGGTCAGCGGCCCAGAGCGCCGATGAGCCGTGGCGGAGGCGGATGAGCGCGATGATGGCGGAAGTGGCGGCGGGAGACAGGACATCGGCGGGGCGGGCGTTCTGCGCGCTGGCGAGGGCTCCGATGCTGGCGCCGATGGCGGAGAGGAGTTCGTCACGGCGCGATCCGAGGCGCTCGGCCATGACGAGGGCGTTGCGCTCCGGCCGGACGGGGCGCTCGGGGCGGAGGGGACGCTCTGGCGAGAGCGCCGGGCCAACGGGTCCGCTGGCGGTCATGCCTGCGGCGAGGCGGAGAGCAAGGACGCCCAGGCGGAGATGATCGCCTCGGTCGGCACCTTCGCGGCTGAAAGCGGCGAGCCAGGCGGTGAGGGTGCGGTTGGAGCCGGGCTCGAGCTCGATGAGCGTGGCGATGCACTCGGCGCGAGTGAGATTGTCGAGGTCAGCGCGGGCGAGGATGGCCTCCACGGCGGGGCCGAGGTGAAAGAGGCGGAGTTGACGCAAGGCAAGGAGGACGCCACGGGTGTCGGGGAAATCGAGGGGTGGGACTGCGCCGGGACGGGCGCTGGCAGCGGTGGGGACGAGGGCGGAGACGACGGCTTTGAGGCGCTCGGCGCGACTTTCGTCGTCGGTGGCGATGTGCGCGAGGGTGGCGGCGGCGAGGACGGCGGCAGGGCGGGTGGGGCCGGGCTTGTCTATGCCGTTGGCGATAGTGGAGAGCCGTTCAACGTCAACGGGTTTGCCGAGCGCGGCCAGACGAGCCGAGGCGGAGACGAGCATGAGGGGCTCGAGATCGGGCCAGCGGGAGATGTCGGCGAGGGAGTCGTCGGTGAGGAGGCCGGCGCGGAGGGCTTCGCTGAGGACGGCGGCTTGGTCGGCGGGTGAGAGGCGGCGGACGAGGAGGAGGTCGAGGCCTTGGGCACGGTTGAGTTCGGCAAGGGCGAGGATGGCTTGGGCACGCGCGCCGCCGACGCCGAACTCGGCGACTTGCGAAAAGAGCGGGACGAGGAGCGGATCACCCAAAGTGCGAAGACCGGCCATGAGGCGCTGCTGGGCGACAGGGTCGCGCGAGGAGATGGCGCGGCGGACGGCGGCGATGGGGTCGCCGGGCTCGCGGATGGATTCGCGGGTGGCTGGTTCGCGGGTGGGGACGGCCGGGAGGTCTTGGAGTGTGCTGCGGGCCGGAGTGCTGCGGGCCGGAGCGGTCAGCGCGGCGGAGCAGAGCAGGGCTGAGATGGCTACGACGAGCGATCGTGGCATGAGGGGGTCAAGGACCGGCTTGGGAAGCGAAAAGGTGGAAACTGACTTTACGAGGGTTCGCGGCTGGAAGTTGCGAGGTTGTCGGGGATCGGTCAAAGCGAGATCGGCCGTTGATTTGGACCTGCATGAGAGGCTGGGGGCAATACAGTTGGCCCCTTCTATGGCTCTCACTGCTGGCGGCTCATCTTCTGCCCCTCCATCATCTGCACCGGCTACACCCCCGGCACCCGGCGCGGCAGGCTCGGCTGGGGGCTGGCCGATTAGGCCGCGGCTCACGCTGTTGCTGCTGGGGGCGATGCTGGTGGTGGTAGCAGGGCTGGTCGCGACGTATCGGGGTGAGGCGACGGTGCCGACGAAGCTGGCGGGGATGATCGGGCTGGGGCCGAAGGTGCGGATGTTGCCGCCGCCGATGACGGTGGTGGTGGCGGATCAGAGCGATTTGCCGGCGACGATTGATGAGTGGGCGAACCCTGAATCAAAGCGGGCGGAGGAGGCGGGGACGCTGGATGGGTTTGACCCGACACTGATTGCGGAGGACAAACAGGAAGCTTGGCGGCAGCGATTGGAGAGCGCGAAGCGGCCGGTGCACCGGTTTATCGTGACGGCGGGGTCGCTGGAACGGACGGGGTGGCTGGCGCCGACGAGCGTGGAGGTGAAGGGATCGATCGCGTCGGATCACCTGGGAACGGCGACGGTGAGGGCGGCCGATGAGGCGGCGGCGCGGGCGGAACTGGCAGATTTTCTGAAGACGCGGACGGCGTGGAAGCCGTTTGCACTGTTGGTGGAAGAGACGGATGCGAAGGGGGCGGGAACGGGGCTGGTGCATTCGAGCCGGGTGACACGGGGCTATTTCGTGAGCGCGGTGGTGTTTGGGGTTTTGGTGACGCTGGTGATGTCGCTGATGACCACGGCGAACGGGCTGCACCGGTCGTATGACAAGTTTGCGGCGACGATGACGAACTTTGGTGGGGCGGCGGTGCTGGGGCTGCTGTGGACGGCCTCGCCGGCGATTTTGGGGGTGGGGCTTCTGGTCTATCTGGAAGATGTGTCGAAACTGCTGCTGATTAACCCGCAGGTGGGCTGGTTTGGGTATGTGTGCGTGTTCATTGTGTCGGCAGGGCTCGGGTTTTTGCCGACGTATGGGCAGTCGTTCCTGGGGGGGTGGGTGTTTGGATTTGCGATCGGTTTCCCGGGGGCGATGCTGGGGTTTGTGGGCGGGTCGGTGATTGGGTACTACATTGCGCAGCGGGTGAGCCGCGATAAGGTGACGTCGGCGTTTGAGGCGAACCCGAAGGCGGCGAAACTGCGCAAGGCGCTGATTGGGCGCGGGTTCTGGCGGACGTTCATGATCGTGACGCTGGTGCGGATTCCGCCCAACTCGCCGTTTGCGCTGACGAACCTGCTGCTGGCATCGTCGGGGGTGGGCCTGTTGCCGTATGTGCTGGGGACGGCGATCGGAATGGCGCCGAGGACGGGGATTGCGGTGTATCTGGCGGCCAAGGGTGCGAGTACGGGGGCGCGAAACATCGCCGACTTCCTGGAGAACCAGCCGGCATGGGTGTGGCTGGCGGGGATCGGGATCTTTGTGGTGGTGCTGGCGATTCTGGGATGGATCGGGAATCGGGCTCTGCATGAAGTGACGAAGGATGATGCGGTGTGAGGGCCGAAAAAGAGGGCGAATCGTCGCAACCGGCGGGGAATAGAGCGGTTGCCAGAGAGGCAGTTGACATACGGGCGGGTGTGTTGTTGGTGCTGGGTGCGGCGTGCCGTTCTCACACCGATGAACTTTGTGTGTAGCGCCGACATCATCGGCGGCAACTCGGCCAGCCCGGTAGTGAACACCAAAGGTGAGGTGATCGGGCTCATCTTCGACGGGAACATTCAGTCGCTGCCGGGGGCGTTTGCCTATGACATGACGCGGAACCGTGCGGTGGCGGTGGACTCTCGAGCGCTGATTGAGGGGTTGCGGGTGATCTATGGAGCCGAGCGGGTGGTGAAGGAACTGCTGGGGAAGTGAGCGGGCTCCCGGACGGCGGCGAAGACTGAGGTATGGATGAAAAAAAACGCGTCACCCGAGGGGCGACGCGTTTTTCGTTTTGGATTGAACTCGGTTAGATCTGGATCAGATCAAACCTAGATCAACTCTGGCCAATCAGGCCAACTGCACCGATCAGGCCAACTACTCCGATCAGACCAACTACTCCGATCACACCATGGACTTGAGGCCCTTGAGGGGACGGACCTTGATGACGGTGCGGGCGGGCTTGGCTTTGACTTCCATCATCTCACCGGGCTTGAAGGGGTTGGCCTTGGTGGTGGCCTTGGTGGCGGCCTTGTAGATGGAGGTGACCTTCATCATGCCGGGGACGACGAAAGCCTTGGGCTTGCCGTCGGTGGGCTTCTTGAGGTCGACAGCCATGATGCTTCCGAGGGTGTCGAAGACGCTGGCGACCTGCTTGCGGGCAAGGCCGGTGTGGTCGGCGAGGAGCTTATAGAGCTCGCCTTTGCCACGGGGCTTCTTGGATGCTTCGATCTTGGGGGGCTTGTTTGCTTTGGCTGCCATTTGCGCTGTCTCCGTTGAAAAAAAACACTTTCTCGCGGATCCTCCGCGAGACACTGAACACACTTTTGTAACGCAAAAATGTATCCGCTTCAAGTGGTGAATCGGTGTTTTGGTGATTTTCCGTGCAAAACAAGCGAGTTTTTTTGAAATGCGGTGCCAAATCGGGGAGTTTTCCACAATTTTGGGCCGTGCGAGATCGCTCGCGGAGCGGTTGAGCGGCGCGAAACCAGGCGATGATGAGGGTTGCGCGCTGGTGCGCGCTCACTTTCCGGGGGGAGTTTGGCCCTGCGCAGCGGGACTTCCGGAGGGAGGCGCGACTGGCTTGGTGGAGGGCTTGGACCAGCGACCGTCTTTATAGATGGAGAGTTCGGGGTCGACGCGATAGGTGGGCGCGAGATCGTCGGGGTTGGGGTCGCGGAGGGGCTGGGCGTCGTCGGCGAGGAGCTGGGCGGACCAGAGGCGGTGGATGCCGCGGAGGAGGGACGACTCCATGCGGAGGTAGCCGAGGGACTCGGCCTCGGTGAGGCGCGGGCCGGGGAGGCCGCCACAGGTGGTGCAAAGGGTGGTGGTGGCGGTGCCGCCCTGGTTGCGGGTGATGACGTGCTTGCCGCGGCATTCAGGGCAGGTGGGCCACTGGCTGATGTAGCGCTCCATGCGCTGAATAGGGTTGACATCGCCGCGACCGGCGAGCACGGCTTCGTAGGACTCGAGAGCCTCGCGGACGCCGGGGCGGGCGAGGAGGGAGGTGGCTTTGCGGCCTTCGCCGGAGCGGACGAAGCCGAGGGCGGTGGCGAGTTCGAGGGCGGTTTGGTCGGAGACTTCCTTCGCGTCGGCGTGCGCGGGGCGGGCGGCACCGGGCTCGGTTGGGGCGTCTGGCGTGAGGCGGAGGGCGAGGGCGGCGAGCCAGCGTTTTTCGCCTTCGGGGCGGGCGAGGGCGGCGAGGGCGCGGCAGACGGACGGGCCGAGAGAGGGCGTTGGCGGGGGCGTTCCGGCCTCGGTTGCGGCGCGCTCGAGTTCGAAGGCGAGGACATAGAGCCGGCGGGCGAGGTCGAGGCCTGCCCGGTCGGTGATCTCGGCGGCGACTTCTTCGCCGAGGAGGAAGTAGTCGGCGGGTTTGGAAGGGGACAGTGCTTCGAGTCGCTGGCGGAGTTCAGGGACGGAGACGGAAGGGAGGGCGGGATCGTCGGCGGGGACTGACGCGAGCGGTGACTCAGCCACCGGATTCGCAGGCAGGTGAAGGGCGGCGGGAGCGGTTGCGACAACCGCGAGGGAGAGGAGGAATGCGAGTGAGGTCATTGGGCACCCTCCCCGGCGCGGAGGATCCAGAGGCGGAGCATGGCGGCTTCGGTGTGTTTGATCTGTTCGAGGACGCTGGTGGCATCGCGGCGTGCCTGGTTGAGGTTGGCGAGGATGGTGGCGGCGACCGGGGCGACGCTGGGTCGCTCGGCGGTGACGATGAAGGCGAGGAGTTCGGTCGAGGCGAGTTCGTCGGCGGCGAACTGCTGAACGACGCCACGGGCGAGGGCGAGGCGGCCGGCGTGAGCGCGTTCGATGCGTTCGATGCTGAGGGGGGCGGCGCGGTTGGGAATGTGGCGTTCGCACTCCTGGCGGAGTTTGCGCATCATTTCGCCAGCGGCATCGCGGGCGAGGCGGGCACCGTCTTCGTCGGTGATTCCGCCGGACGGGATAGAGATGCCGACGGAACCGCAGAGGGCATCGGCGAGTACGGCGGCGAGTTTGTCCATGGGTTTGGCGGAGGGATCGGCGGCGACGAGTTCGAGAAGTCGCTCGACGAGGGCGCGGCGGGCTTCGAGGGGCCAGCGCTGGTTCTGCCAACCGGGGAGCGAGCGGCCGGTGGCGCGCTCAATAGTGGAAGTGACGCTGGTGTTGCGGAGCGAGCGAGGGAGAATTCGAAGCATGGCGTTGACCATGGTGGCCTGGCCGGCGAGGGCACCGGTGGCACGCTGGGCGGCGGCGCGGAGCTCGGGGGAGGCGGCGCTGGTGAGGGCGAGTTCGGCGAGGATGTCGGCATCGACGGCGCCGAGGCGGTCGAGATAGGTTTCGATTTCCTTGATTCGTTCGAGGCGGGCGGGGAGGGCCCGCTCCATGGTGAAGCGGATGGCCCAGTCGCCGTCGGTGGTCGTGCCCACAGCGCGAGGAAGGATGAGCGTGAGAAGGACCGAGTTTGGACCGGTGACGATGCCGCCGGCGGTATTGGCGGGGATGAGGCTGGGGATGGTGACGGTGAGGATGTCGGCGCCGGCGGTGATATCGCCGCGGGCGCGGCGCCAGGCGACTTCGTTGAGTTTGGCGAGGATGGTGGCGCTGCGCATTTCTTCAAGGAGTTCTGGGTTGCGTACGTCGAGATTGGAGAGCGCTTCGCGGGCGACTTTGAGCCATTGGTCGCTGACGCCAGCGTTGGTGATGGACTGGGCGAGACCCCAGGAGCGGGCGTAGGCGTCTTTGAGGGTGGCGCGCTGATCGCCGGCGGCCCCGTGGGAGAGGACCATGGAGAGGTCAACGTTTTCAGCAGCGGACTTGGTGACGATGGCGGCGGTGACGGTTTGGAGATCGGCGGAGCTGACGGTGGGATCGTCGAACCATGAGAGGAGGCGGCGGCGGGTGACTTCCTGCTCGCGCCACTTGAGGCGTGCGACAAGGACGCCGATGGCTTCCATGGCGGCGCGATCTTCGTCGGGCTCCTGGGCGTCGCGCATCACGCGTTCGAGGCCGTCGAGCACGACCAGTTCGGCGGCTTTGCGGTCGGCCTCGGAGCCGGTGGAGCCTGCATTCATGGCGGAACGGACGGCCTGTTCCCAGAGGTCGAAGGCTTTGGCGGTGTCAACGGGATCGGAGCGCCCGAGTTTGCCGAGGGCCATGACCTGCTGATCGTTCTCGGGGCGGCGATCAACTATGCGGAGGGGCATGGCGCGGAGGCCGGCGACGAGGCCGGCGGGGAACGCGCCGGTGCCGGAGACGGCGGGCCGCTCGCGGCCAAGCGAGGCGGCGAGGGATACATCAACGGTGGCGAGGATCGGACCGGCGAGGTCGCGCTCGCGGGAGAGGCGGAGCATCATGCCCGTGGCCCATGCGGCGGGATGGACCTGGGCGCTGCCCATGCGGGTGATGGAGCGCTCGCTCTGTGTGAGAGGCGCGGCGAGGGCGGCGACAGCATTGATGGCGACTTGTGCGGCGGCATCGTCGCGGCGGACGGCGAACATGGCATCGACGACGGCCTCGGTGCTGGCGGTTTTTTGGCCGGCATCGAAACGCACCCAGGCCTCGCCGAGGATTCTGACGGTGCGGGCGAGCTTGGCGGCGCCTTCGGCGGGTGCGGTGCGTGCGAGATCGACACACTTGCGGGCCTGGCGGAGCACTGCGGCGGGGTCGGCGGTGGTGCCGTCCTGGATCTCGACAGAGGTGGCGGGTTGCGCGACGATCGGGGGGGACGCGGTCGTCGATTCAGAGGGGGCGGTGCTGGGCGAGTCTGGCGCGGGCGGTTTGGCGGTGAGGGCGGGATTGGCACCGGTCTTGACGGGGGTGGTCGGGGAGGCGGGATCGGAGTCGGTGTCGGCTACGTCGGCTTGACCGGGTTTGCCGGAGACGGCGAAGAGGGTGACGGCGAGGGCACCGAGGACGACGACGAAGACGACGGCGGCGGTGATGATGGCGCGGCGGAGGAAGACCACGGCCGGATCTTCTTCGTTTTCGGGTTCGCGATCGGGCGCTGGGGCTGAGCGCCGGACTGGCGCGGAGGCCGGTGCTTGAAGAGACGCGGGCTGGGGCTGGGGACGCTCGGGCATTTCGCCACGGAGGAGCGCGTTGAGGACGGCGGGCACGGCCGAAGGGGGCAAGCCGCGGGCGGCGGCTTTTTGGTTGAGGATGCCGAGGACCTGAGGATCGACACCGCCGAACTTGGCGAGGAGCATTTCAGCATCGGCCAGTAGGCCAGGGTCGACGTTGGGTGGGACGGCGGCAGAAGGGACCCGGGGCGGCGGGGAAGTTGCTGGGGCGGGAGCCGGGCGAGCGGCAGCGGGGATGATGCGGGGTGGCGGCGGGGATGAGGAAGGAGATTGGAATGAAGTCGCCGGCGCGGCACCGCTCATGAGGCGGGCGGCGGTTTCCTGGATCACGAGGCGGAGATTGGTGGCCTCCATGGACTGGCCACCGCCGGGCGCGCGAACTGCGAGCATGGCGAGTTGCTGCTGCATCGCAGCGAGCACTGTGGCGGGGGGATGATCGCCGATCGGGAGGCCGAGGAGCGGGTGCGGGAACTGCGCGGTGGCGGTGGCGGCCTGAGGTCCGAGGTAGGCCTCGATCAGCGCGCGCATGCCGGGGTCTTGGAGCGGTGAGTTGCTCATGGGGGGCCTCCCCCACTGCTGCGCTTGCCTGCGGGGTCGGCCGGCACCGGTTCTGGAAGGGCGCTTTTTACCTGATCGAAGAGGGCCTTGAGTTTATCGCCCCAGGGCGACGGGCCCCATTCTGGATGGAGGAGTTTGTGCTGGGCCAGGAGTTGTGCGGCCTTGGTCTGATCGCGCATGGCGAGGATGCGGGCGGTTTCAAATCTGGCTCCGAACCATTCGGGTTTGGACTCATCGAGGCCGGCGCTCAAGCGTTTGTAGCAGTCGAGCGCGGTGTCGAAATCGCCAGCGCTCTCGGAGACGGTGGCGAGGCGTTCGAGGGAGTCCATCACGCCGGGGGAAGCGGCGAGGACCTGACGATCGATACGGGCGACGAGGTCGCGGGCATCGGTGTCGCTGGCGGACTTCCAGACATCGAACGCGGCGCGGGCGACGGTTCGATGAACGGTGAGGACGGCGGTGTTGGAAAGTGCGCTCGGAGTGGAGCCGACCTGGTTGATGACCTTGTTGCCGTAGGCGATGACGCGGCGGGCGGCTTCGAGGGCCTTCTCCTGATCGGCGGCGGCCCCGCCGGTGAGGCGTGACCACTCGCCGGCGTAGCGGTTGAACATGAGACGGCTGGCGAGGTCGGCGAAGCGGGCTGCGCCGGCCGAACCGTCAGCTTTGCTGAGGGCCTGGGCGATGGCGGTGGCGCCGGCGTCGTCGTTTTTCGCGGCGGCCATTTGGAGGCGGCGGTACATGAGTTCAGGCTCGGCGGGGCCGGCGTTCATGGAGTTGAAGACGAGGACGTTTTGAATGGTGGTGAAGACGGCCTCGGCGCGGGCGAGATCAGGCGTGGGAACGGAGAGGAGGGCGTCGAGCATCTGCCGGGCGGTGACGAGGAGCCGGTCGGCAGCGATCTTGGCATTCTCACCCTGCACGTCCATGGCGATGCGGCGGTCGAAGCCGAGGACTTCTTCGCCGACGCGGACGAAGCGACTGGAGGCGAAGGCTTTGTCGGCCTCGGGGGCGAGGCGGAACATGCGATGGAGCAGGCGAGCGGCCTGGCGGCGTGATTCCTCGTAGACGGTGGAGTCCTTTGCGACGCCGAGCAGGACTTTGATGGCTTCTTCGTCGGGCAGGCCGCCTTTGGTGGTGCGGCGGATGAGGAGGTTGGCAGCGTGATCGGTCTGCGGGAAGCTGCGAAGGTAGATGACTGAGAGGGCTTCGAGCCGGTCGTCGAGATCGGTCGCCCCGTCACGGACGGCGCGCTCGTAGCAGATGATGGACTGCCAGAGAGCGTCTTCGGCGAACTTCACGTCGGTGCTGAGGTTCGAGGCTTCAAGGAAGCGGTCGGCGGCGGACTCGATGTCGCCGGCGCGATAGAGGGCTATGGCGAGTTTGTAGATGGCGCGGCAGCGCTCGCCGGGGAACTGCGTGACATCGGCCTGAGTGAGCGCGGCGTCAAGGGCGCGGGCGGTTTCGCGGTAGGCGTTGACGAGCGTGGGATCGGTAGCGGGTTCAGAGAGAGGCCTGCCGGTGGCTTCATGGGACTTAGCGGTTTTTTCAAACTGCTGGACGGCGCGGACATAGAAAACGATGAAGCCGCGGTCGCCGAGAGGCTGGGTGCCGTAGCGGGCGGCAAGGTCGAGGATGTGGTTGATCTGGGCTCTGGCGACCAGGTCCTGCATGGCGATCTGGGCGAGGGCGGAGATGGTGTCGCCGCCGGAGGAGCGATCGGCTTCGAGCGCAGCGATGGCGAGCAGGCGGGCGATGGCGGGATCAAGTGTGGCGGCGTCGGGACCGGGGCGACCGTCTGGAGCGATCTTGCGGGCGAGACGGACGGCGCGTTCTACATCGGCCCAGCGGCGGGCGGCGGCGAGGACACTGATGCGGCGGCCGAGGATGGTGGCCTTCACGGGGGCAGGAGCGTCGGGATCGTCCTGCACAGCGTCGAACCAGCGAATGGCATCGGCATCTTTACCGGCGAGGCCGCTGGCGAGACCAGCACCGATAGCCGAACGGGCGATGTGGTCATAGCGAAGAAGCGATTTGGGGATGCGCTCGACGCCGATGGGCTTGCCGCCGCCTGTAGAAAGAATCCAGCCGAAGGCCTTGAGGGCATCGGTGGCGAAGGGCTCGGGGGTGGTGAGGAAGCCGAGGTAGTAGTTGGTCCAGCCAGCATAGTAAAACGCGACGGAGCGGAGGCGGCGGCCTTCGTTGATATCTTCAGTGAGCTTGTCGGAGGACTTGCCGGACTCTTCCTGCTTCTCAAGCTGTTCGACTCGGCGAGCGGCTTCGAGGCCCACGGTTTCGAGCTGGGTCTTGAGGCCGCGGAGGGCGCGGATAGCCTCGGCCTTCTCGTCCTCGGTTGCGGTGCGGAGGCGGGTACGTTCGGCGATCTCTTCGGCCTTGACGTAGACGGTGCGGGCGAGGTCGGTGCGGAGCTCGATTGATTGAATCTCGGGGACGACGCGGATGAGTTCTTTGGCCTTTTCTTCCCAGGCGGTGCGTTCTTTCTCGGTGGTGGACGCGCCGATGAGCTGCACGTAGAGCTTGCCGAGGCGCTCGCCGATGGCGGCGCGTTCGTCGGGGGGCGCGCCCTTGAGGCGGGCGGAGAGTTGCTCGGCGAGGAGGGAGCGGAGTTCGCGCGAGGCGAGGTAGGACTCGATGGCGGTTTGAGCGTCGCTGGGCGCTTTTTGGGCGCGGGCGGGCGAAGCGGCGAGGGCCAGGAACGCGAGGGCGAGCGAGATTGAGCGTGCGAGCTTAACGGCCGGCCACATACGTCACCTTGGTGAATCCAGCATCCTTGCAGGCTTGAATAGCGGCGGCTGCGCCGGCGACGGGCACATCGTCATCAACCTTAATGACCATGCCGACTTCCTTGGGAAGGGCGCGGAGGACTTCCATGACGGCGGCGCGGTCGATCATGTCGCGGGTACCGATACGGAACGCGATGGAGGTGCCGTTCATGCGAACCTTCAGAATCTGCACGGCCAGCGTGGAGCCGCTGCCCCCACCGCCGGTGCGGCTGCCGGCGAGGGTTGAGGAGAGGGCCGACTCTTCGCCGGCAAAGGTGCCGGCGATCATGAAGTAGAGCAGGAGAAAGAGGCAGACATCAATCAGCGCCACCAAGGGCAGGCGGATGATCTCGTGCTCGCGATGCTTGCGTGCGAAGCGCATTAGTTCCCTCCTCCGGATGTGGCGAGGGACCAGTTTTTGACGCCGGCGCGGGCGAGGACGGCGGCGAGCTTGTTGAGCGCGCCGGCGGGAGCTTCGCGGTGAGCGCGGACCTCGACAGAGAGCGAGGTGGTCTGTTCTTTGGCCTTGTTCAGGGCGTTTTCAACCTCGACGGTGGTGAGTCGGCCGCCGGTCATACTGAGGGCACCCTGGGCGTCGAGATCGATGACGATGGCGTTCTTGGCGGCTTCTTTGACTTGGTTTTCGCCTCGCTCTTTAGGCAGGTCCATCGGTGAGCGCATCTGGGAGCGGGCGAACTGGGCGGTGAGGGTGAAGAAGATGATGAGCAGCAACACCACGTCGATCATGGGGGTGAGATCGAAGGGGGGCTCGGGAACGATGATGGAGCGGCTCGTCTTCTTCACGAAGCGGAGCCTCCGGATTGGGCGGAGGAAGCGAGGGGAACAGATGGCGACGGCGCGGCCGAGCGGAGGGCCGAGGGAAGAGGCGCGACGGCGGGGCGATGCGGGGCGGGGGCGACGGTGCGGGCGACGGAGGCGGAGCCGCCGGCTTGCGATTGCTCGACGATACTGACGAGGCGCTCGCCGGTGTCACCGATATCAATGAGAACGCGTTCGAAGCGTTTGCGGAACATGGAATAGGCGATGGTGCAGGGGATACCGACGACGAGGCCGGCGGCGGTGGCGATCAGGGCGTGGCCCATGAACTTGGCGAGTTCAGCGGATCGAGCGGCGCCTTCAAGGGCGCTGATGGTGCGGAAGGCGCCGATGAGGCCGAGGACGGTTCCGAAGAGCCCGAGCATGGGACCGACGGCGGCACAGATACCGATGGCGGCGGTCATTTTGTCGCTCCGCTCAGCTTCGGCCTGGCCGGCTTGTTCCATGACGGAGCGGAGTTCGAGGACCCCGAAGCGAGATCGCTTGAGTTTGGTGAGCGCGCGGGCGAGGGTGGCGGCGATGAAGCGGTCGTTGCCGGGCTGCTTGGCGTAGGCGATGACGTCGTCTAGACGGTTTTCTTTGAGGAGCGTCTCGAGATCGACGACGATGCGGTCGGGGGCCATGTAGGACGGGCGCATCATGATGGCGTTGGCGATGATGAGGCCGACGGCAATAACGGAAAGCACGATGAGCAGCCAGGTGACCGGACCACCGAGGGCGATGTAGTCAAAGAGCGAGAGGGAGCCGCCCGCGCTAAGGCCGCCGCCACCGGAGGCGGCGGGATCGGGCGAATCTTGAAACGCGAGGGCGCTTGCGAGGGTGTTGACAATCAGACTCGGCATGGACATTGCGAACTCCGGACGGGTTCATTGCGGGGGGCGCGGGGGGGGTGCCTCGTCGCCAGTCGGTTCAGAAGATTCGGACGATTCGGTATCGGGGATCTGGCCGGTGAGGCCCATGAGTTCAGAGCGGAGGCGGCGGGCACCGGCGGAATCGCCCAGGCGTTCGATGGCGTCGGCGGCTTCGCGGAGAGCGAGGGCGGCAAGTTCGGGTGTGGCATCGGCGAAGCGGGCGGGAACGTGGAGGAGTTCGATGATGCCCAATCGCTGCTGGGTGGGGTCGGGATCGCGGAGGAGGGAGCGGCCGAGGGCGGCGCGGCACCAGCTTTCCATCCAGCGGGCCGACGGCGCGGCATCGAGAGAGCTGGCGCTGCCTTCGGCGAGCGGGTCGGCGGTGGCGGGGGCGGAGAAAGAATCGATGCGTTTGCGGAGGCGGGCGCGGGCGAGAGCGCGCTCTTCGGCGGTGGCGACGCGGGAGCGGACGATTTCGGCGACAAGGAGCACGGGCTCTTCATTGAGCTTCAGGGCGGGGAGCGGGAGTTCGGGGCTTACGCCGGAGTCGCCGGTTGAGACCTCAAAGCGCACAGAAAGCGCGAAGAGCGCGGCAAGATCGCGGGTGAGTTCGTCGCCTTCCTCATAGCGTTTCCATTGGTCGCTGGTGGAGAGGGCGCGGAGGGCGGCTCCGTTTTGGGCGAGCGAGAAGATGGGTGGCAAGCGGCCGGAGAGGCCGGTGTCGGGATCGACGATGGCAGCAAGTTTAATGCTGCCGCCCTGCCAGGTGTCGCGGCCTTTGCGGCCGGCGATGGAGCGGAGGCGGAGCCAATCAAGCCAGGGCCAGACGGCACTGGCGGAGCGGCCTTCGAAGAGGCGGGAACGGAGAACGCCTTCGTAAAGGACCGCGCTGCTGGGGCCGCCGGTGGGGCCAAAGGGGCCTTTTTCGTAGAGGGTTTCGAGAAGGGGTGTGGCGGCGAGGAAGTCGCCACGCTCAAGGCGGGCGCGGGCCCGCCAGAGGGAATCCGCCGGGGACTTGAAACGGGCGGCCTGGGTCGCGAGTTCGCCGTCGAGGCCGCGGAGCTGGCGGACGAGGTCCCACCCGATGACTTTGCCGGGCTTGGCCTGGGCCGGGTCGGCGGTGGCCTCGCCTTCGAGCTGCACGCCGGCAACCGAGACTTTGCCGATGGTGCCGGGGAGGGCGTCGGTGTGCCCGCGGAGATAGATCTGGGCGTGGGCCCAAGCGACAGGGAGGATCAGCGCGGCGAGCGCGACGAGCGTGCGTGCGGCGGTGCGCGGACGCGATCGGGAGTCGGTGGGTCGCGTCATTGCGGCGAGAGTGAGCAGGGTGTGGGGACTCCGGTTGGGGCGAGGCGCGCAGAAGATGGGGCGGGCAGGAGATCGGTCGGTCGGAGGCACTTAGCGAGTGGGCGGGGGAACGAAGGTGTAGGTCCCGCCGGAGTCGGCGGCAATCTTCTTCATGAGGGCCTCGCTGGAGCGGTCACCGAAGGCGATGCAGTGAACGGGAACTTTTTTACCGGCGCGGTTCATAGTCGCGATTTCGTTGACGATTTCGGCATCAAAGAGGCCGTCGGTCATGAAGTAGATGGCATCGGGCCGGGGCTTGAGCGCGAAGGCCATGCGGAAGGCGGGGCTGGGGACGGTGCCGCCACGGGCGGTGAGGTTTTTGAGCTGGAGGAAAACGGGGCCTTTGTTGCGGCCGGTGGCTTCGGACCACTTGGGCTTGTTGCCGCCGGTGAAAACTTCGGACTCAAAGAAATAAACGATGAACTGGGCCTGCTCGAGAAGGGCGTCGAGGGACTTTTCGAGCTCGAGCTTGAGTTGACCGAGTTTCGGACCGGCCATGGAGCCGGAGACGTCACAGACGTATGCAAAGCGTTGGCCACGGGCTTCAACACCGAAGAACTTCGCGCCGCCGCCGCCGGAGCCGCCCTGACCGTCGCCGACGCCAATGCCATCGCCACTGCCCGCGCCGCCGAGACCGGTGCCGACGGTGCCGAGGTCGCCGGAATCAGCGAGACCGTTGCCTCCGGGGGCTTCGGCCATGTCGACACCGGGGAGGGCAGTCGGAGGACCGTCGGCGATGGCGGGCGCCGTTGTGTCGATGGCGGATTCTTCGAGCGCGCCGAAGGCTTCGGCGGGCATGACGGCCATTTGGACGCCGGCGGTGCCTTCGGGAAGATTGCCGACCTGGGCCGGGCCCTGAACCGGCGTGGCGTAGGCAATGGCCAAGATCATGACGTGGGCCACGAGCGAGAGACCGACGCCGACGACCGTGGCGCGGCGGAGCCAGCGCATGAGGGTGACTTTGAAGGGTTCGGGAACGAAGGAGGTTCCGGGGAGGGGCAGCGCGGCCCGCGTGGGGGGCTGGGACGAGGGGGCGCGTGGAGATGAGGCGAGGGTTGACATGCGGCGGATAGCTTGTTTATCGGCCCTGAAGGGGACGGTAGGTCAGTCGGATTCGAGGTTGAATCGGCTCCTCATAAGGATGCTTGGGCGGGGGCGGGCTGTCGCTTGGGTTGTCTTGAAGTTCGGTTCGTATTTCAGTCGCCATCGGTTCGCCCCATCTATCCTCATTCGTTCCGAGCATCCTTCCCGTGAGGTCTCTCTATGTCAGCCGCCGTGACAACCGTACCTCCCTCGACTGCTCCGACTGCCAATGCCGCCCAAGCGGGGGCGGGGAGCGGGCGCAACTACTCGCGAGTTCTGCTCAAACTGAGTGGTGAAGCGTTGGCGGGGACGACAACGGGCGCGGGGGGCGTGACGGGGGCGGGGGGGCTTGATCCGGGGGAGATTGATCAGATTGCGCGGGAGATTAAGGCCGCGAAGGACACGGGGGCGCAGATTGCGCTGGTGGTGGGCGGGGGCAACTTCATTCGGGGGGCGCAGTTGGCGAAAATCGGGCATATTCATCAAGGGACGGCCGACTACATGGGCATGCTGGCAACGGTGATTAACGGGCTGGCGCTGCGTGAGGGGCTGAAGGCGGTTGGCGTGGATTCGCGGGTGATGTCGGCGATTGAGATTAAGGCTGTGGCGGAACCCTTCATTCGCGGGCGGGCGCTTCGGCACATGGACAAGGGCCGGGTGGTGATTCTGGTGGGCGGGACGGGCAACCCGTTCTGCACGACGGACACGTGCGCTGCGCTGCGGGCGCGCGAGCTTGACTGCCAGGTGATTCTGAAGGCGACGAAGGTGGACGGGGTGTACTCGGCCGACCCGCGGAAAGACCCGACGGCGACGAAGTATGACCGGCTGTCGTTTAGCGAGGCGATCAGCAAGAATCTGGCCGTGATGGACATGACGGCGTTTACGATGTGTCAGGAAGGTCGCATTCCGATTATCGTCTTTGACTTCCGGCAGAGCGGGAGCGTTCGACGGATTGTGCAGGGCGAGAAGATGGGAACGCTGATCGATGCGTGATGGCGAGGTTTGTCCTTTTTGAATGGAAGAAGATCCATGGATCCAGACACGATTTTGCTCGGGTGCGAAGAGCACATCACCAAGGCGATGGACCACCTGAAGAAGGAGCTTCGCGCGATCCGAACGGGTCGGGCGTCGCCCTCGCTCGTGGAGCACATCCGGGTTGAGTACTTCGGGGCGCAGAGCGATCTCAAGTCGCTGGCAACGATCAGCGTTCCGGAGGCGTCGCAGCTTTTGATCAAGCCGTTTGACAAGCAGTCGGTGGGCGAGATCAAGCGTGCGATCGAAGCGTCGGGTCTGGGGCTCAATCCGATCAGCGAGGGGGCGCAGCTGCGGGTGAGCATTCCCGCGCTCTCGGGCGACCGGCGCAAGCAACTGGCTTCGCAGTGCAAGAAGATCGGCGAAGAGTGCAAGGTCTCCATCCGCAACTCGCGGCGGGACGCCAACAAGCATGCCGACACGCTGAAGGCGGGCAAGGATCAGATTCCAGAGGACGAACTGGAACAGCTCAAGGAAGAGATTCAGAACCTGCTGAAAAAGTATGAGACCGAGACGGACACGCTGATCGCGGCGAAGACGAAGGAAATTGAGACGGTGTGAGCCCTGGCGGACGCGTGATTGAGCGCTACCGGGACTTGAAGAAGAAGAACTTTTCTATGCGGATCATTCTTGCGAACCCCCGTGGATTCTGTGCGGGCGTGCACATGGCGGTTGACGTGGTGGATCAGATTCTTGATCTGTGCCCGGGCATGCCGGTCTACGTGTATCACGAGATCGTGCATAACAAGCACGTAGTGGGGCGGCTCAGCGGGCGCGGGGCGGTGTTTGTGGAGGATGTTGCGGAGGTGCCCGAGGGGAGCATCGCGGTGTTCTCGGCGCACGGGGTGAGCCCGGAGATTCGGGCCCTGGCCAAAAGCCGGAACCTGACGACGGTAGACGCGACGTGCCCGCTGGTGACCAAGGTGCACAGCGAGGCGATTCGGTATGCCCGGCAGGGCTACCAGATTCTGCTCATCGGGCACGAGGACCACCAGGAGGTGGTGGGCACGCGGGGAGAAGCGCCCGAGGCGATTCAGGTGGTGGAGTGTCCGGAGGATATTGCGGGCCTGGTGATCAAGGACGCGGGGAAGCTTGTTTACCTGACGCAGACGACGCTGAGTACGGACGATGCCGAGGTGATCATCAGGGCGCTGAAAGCGGCGTTCCCGCTGCTGAAGGAGCCGCCCTCAAGCGATATCTGTTACGCGACAACGAACCGCCAGCACGCGGTGCGGCAGATTGCGCCCGAGTGCGATCTTGTGCTGGTGGTGGGAAGCAAGAACTCGAGCAACTCGGTGCGGCTGACAGAGATTTCACGTAATGTGGGCGTGCCGGCGTATCTGCTGGACGATGTCTCGGAACTGAAGGATGAGTGGTTCTTCAAGGGCGGGAGCGAGACGGTGCTGTTGACGGCGGGGGCCTCAGCACCGGAGGACCTGGTGGCGGAGATCTGCCGGACGCTTCTGGAGCGGTATAGCGGGCAGATTGAGCAGCGGGATATTTTCGATGAGGATGTGGAGTTTGCGATTCCGGCGACGCTGAAGCGGTTGATGCGGGAGAAGGGGATCGACCCGGATACCCGCAAGCTGCACGTGGGCAAGCCGGTGATTACAGAGGTCGGATATGGGGCGGTGCCGCTGACGATTGGCGGGCGGGCGGTGTGAGGCCGAGGGGGACGCGCGAAGAGGAGCGCTAGGCCCGGTGCGGTCAGCCTGGCGCGGTCAGCCTGGCGCGGTCAGGCCCCCACCGTCACGACCACTGGCCATGGGGTCCAGGGCGACCTCGCGGCCGGCTTCGAAGGAACCTTTGTTTTCGCTCCGGCCAATGCCGGCGGACAGGGTCTTGCTCACGCCTGAGCCTTCCAACCGTAGTTGACGTAGGCGTACTCGAACATCCCATCGTCGTAGAGGTCGAGGAGCGTGTAGCCCTCAACACAATCGTCGTTGGCACCTTTCCACCACTTGCCGCTGACGGCCCCAGCGCAGACGTAGCTGACGCCGTGAAGGTCGATGCGGTCGTTGAGGTGCATATGGCCGCTCATGCACAGGCGGACGTTTTTGTGCTTGCGGAAGAGGTTCACGATGCGCTTGGCATCGGCGTGCATGAGACCGGGGGGGATGATGCGGTCGCGCTTGGTTTCGTCCTTGCCGTCAAACATGGCGGTGGCGGTGACGATGGGGATGTGCGAGACGACGACGATGGGCGTTGTGGAGGGGGTTTCGGCGAGGGTTTGCGAGAGCCAGACGAACTGGGCTTCGTCGAGCTGGCCGACATAGCCGTTGCCGTTTGGGAAGATGCTGTCGAGGAGGATGAAGCGCCAGCCCGCGCGATCGACGGTGCGGTAGAGGGCGGGTGAGCCGATTTCGGCGAGGAAGCGGGCTTTGCCCCAGTTGAGTTCGGCGCCGCTGGTCTTGCTGCGATCCTTGTTCCAGCCCCAGCAATCGTGATTGCCGATGACGTTGACGGTTTCGATATTGCAGTTGTCGCGCCAGGTCTTCTTGAAGAGGTCCCACTGGATGGCGGTTCGGGCATCGCCTGCGTCGAATGAGTCCATGACGTGATCGCCGCCGGTGATGATGAGACTGGGCTTGGTGGGCTGGGCCTGGATGTGGGCGAGACAGGTAGAAAGGCCCTGAGCGGAGGCGAGTTCGGGCTGGACATGGGTGTCGGTGACATGGGCGACACGGAGGGCGAGCTTGCGGGTGGTGGGCCCGGCGGCGGCGACTGCGGGTGAGGCTTCACGCTTATCGATGGCGCAGGCGGGAAGGACGGCGGCCGCGGCGCCAAGGCCGGCGAGCTTGAAGAGATCACGACGGTTGAGGTTGGTGGCCATTGGGCTTCCTTCAAAGGACTGGTTCAATCGAGCTGATTGGGCGGGGATGCTAAGGCCCTGACCAGCCGGAAGGGGGGAAGGCGAAGCGTTCATCGCGAAACTGTAACGAACTGGGGGCGGGGACAGCTTTCGCTGCGATGGCGCAAGCCGAGGGGAAAGGCGATCACGAGCGCGGGCAACCTGCCGATCGAAGCGGAACAGGTGCTCAAGGTGCTGATGGCGCCTGAGAAAGCGGGCGGGGTATACCGCGTTTTGTCAGTCAACCCGAAGATGATCAACAGCCCGGCTGATTATCCGGGGCAGAAGATGAGCATTCCGGAGGGCGCACGATAGTGGGCGACGCTCACTTCTTGCTGAAGACGAGTTTGCCCTGACCGGCATCGACGAGGATGGTTTCGCCGGCGACGAACTTGCCCTGAAGAATCTCGGTGGCGAGGGGATTTTCGATCCGCTGCTGAATGACCCGCTTGAGGGGGCGAGCGCCGAAAGCGGGGTCCCATCCCTCGCTGGCGATGAGGTTCTTCGCCTCGGCCGTGAGGGTGATGGAAAGGTCGCGATCGGTGAGGCGCTTGCGGAGGCGGTCGAGCTGGATCTCGACGATGCCGCCGAGGTCGGCACGCTTGAGCTGGTGGAAGACGACGGTTTCGTCGATGCGGTTGAGGAGCTCGGGACGCATGAACGTGGCGCCGCCCATGGCCTGCTGGGCCTTGACAATGGTGTCAACAACTTTCGGGGACATACCGGCGGCCTTGCCGAGCTCGGCCATGGCGGCGCCCGCGGGGCCGCGGCGGAGAAGGTCGCGGACGGCGGCGTCGATTTCCCAGTCTTCAGCGCCGGTGGCGGTAAGTTCCTGGATCATCTGGCTGCCGAAGTTGCTGGTCATGACGATGATGGCATTCTTGAAATCGACAGTGCGACCCTGGCCGTCGGTGAGGCGGCCGTCGTCAAGGACCTGCAGAAGGACGTTGAAGACATCGGGGTGGGCTTTCTCGATTTCATCAAGAAGAATGACGGCGTAGGGGCGGCGGCGGATGGTCTCGGTGAGCGCGCCGCCTTCTTCGTAGCCGACATAGCCCGGGGGCGCGCCGATGAGGCGGCTGACGGCGTGTTTTTCCATATATTCGCTCATGTCGATGCGGACCATGGCGTCGGTGGTATCGAAGAGGAACTCGGCGAGGGCCTTGCAGGTTTCGGTTTTGCCGACCCCGGTGGGGCCGAGGAAAAGGAAGGAGCCGATGGGGCGGTTGGGATCGCCCAGCCCGGAGCGGGCCCGACGGACAGCATTGGCGACGGCTTTGAGGGCGTCGTCCTGGCCGATGACGCGCTTGGCGAGTTCCTGTTCCATGCGAACGAGTTTTTCGCGCTCGCCTTCGACGAGGCGCGAAACGGGGATGCCGGTCCAAGCGCCGACGACCTGGGCGATGGCCTCGGCATCAACTTCCTCTTTCACCATGGCGTTGCCGCGGGCCTGGCGGTCGTCCAGGGCTTTTTCAGCAGCGGCAAGCTTGGCTTCGAGGTCGCGGATTTCACCGTATTGGATGCGGGCGGCCTGTTCGAGATCGCCTTTGCGCTGGGCCTGCTCGAGCTGGGTGCGTTTGGCGTCTATCTGTTCTTTGACAGACTTGACTGCGTCAAGGTCTTTCTTTTCTTCCTGCCAGCGGGCAGTGAGGGCGCGGTTCTTTTCCTGGAGTTCGGCGAGCTCGCGCTCGATTTTGTCGAGCTGGGCGCGCGAGCCGCTGCGGTCTTCACCGGTCACCATGCTCTTGAGCTTGCTGCCGAGGCCCTCCCCCACTTCCATCTTGAGGGCTTCGCGTTCGATCTCGAGCTGCATAATGCGGCGACGGAGTTCGTCGAGTTCGGTCGGCATCGAGTCGTTCTCGATGCGGAGGCGGCTGGCGGCCTCGTCAACAAGATCGATGGCTTTGTCGGGGAGGAAGCGCTCGGTAATGTAGCGGTTGCTGAGGTTGGCGGCGGCGAGGATTGCCGAGTCGAGGATGCGGACGCCGTGGTGGGCTTCGTAGCGGGGCTTGAGGCCGCGGAGGATGGCGACTGTTTCTTCAACGCTGGGCTGGTCGACATACACGGTTTGGAAGCGGCGCTCGAAGGCGGGGTCTTTCTCGATGTGCTTGCGGTACTCATCGAGGGTGGTGGCACCGATGCAGCGGAGCTCGCCGCGAGCAAGGGCGGGCTTGAGCAGGTTGCCAGCGCTCACGGCACCTTCACCCTGGCCGGCGCCGACGATGGTGTGGAGCTCGTCGATGAAGAGGATCACCTGGCCGGCGGCGGCGGTGACTTCGCGGAGGACGGCTTTGAGGCGTTCTTCGAACTCGCCACGAAACTTGGCGCCGGCGAGCAGCGCGCCGACATCGAGGGAGAGGAGTTTTTGCTCACGCATGCTCTCGGGGCAATCGCCGTTGATAATGCGGAGGGCGAGGCCTTCGACGATGGCGGTTTTGCCGACGCCGGGCTCGCCGATGAGGACGGGGTTGTTCTTGGTGCGACGGGAAAGGACCTGCATGCAGCGGCGGATCTCATCGTCGCGACCGATGACAGGGTCAATCTTGCCCTGCTGGGCCTTTTGGGTAAGGTCGACGGTGTATTTCTTGAGGGCCTCGAACTGGCCTTCAGCGCCGGGGTCGTTGATGTTGGTCATGCCTGAGGCTTCACGGATCGATTTGATGGCGGCATCGAGGGTCTTGCGATTGACGCCGCTGATGGAAAGGACTTCTTTGGTGGGGCCAGGAGCTGCTTCGAGGGCGAGCAGGAGGTGCTCGACGGAGACGAAAGCGTCTTTCATGGAACTGGCGGCCTGCTCGGCCTTGGAGAGGATTTCAACGAGCTGGCGGCCGGGGGTGCCGGCACCGCTGCTGACTTTGGGTAGGCGGGCGAGTTCGGAGGCGGTGATGGTGGTGATGCGCGCGACATCGCCGCCGGCCTTGGTAAGGATGGAGGAGGCGGGGCCCGAGCGGTCAGCGAGGAGGGCTCTGAGGATGTGGAGTCCGGTGATTTCGGGGTTCGAGGCCGAGCTGGCAGCGGACTGGGCGTCGGCGAGGGCCTGCTGAACGGCGGTGGTCATTTTGTCTTGGCGCATGACGTACTCCATCCTGAACGCGGATACACAACGGGACGGGGGGAAATAGGCAAGCGGCGTGCCGGGCGGACCCGGGAATTGGGGGGTTGAAATGACGTTCCGCCCGCGTGCTGGGCGGGATTCCAGTGCGGGCTGCCGTTCTGGCAATCGGCGTCGAGGCCGGTCGGGGGGGCGGGGAGGGGTCGGGCCAGGTCGGGCCGGTCGGGCCGGTCGGGCCGAATTTCAGGTCGCACGGCCAGAGCGGAGGTCTAAGAACACGCCGAAGCCCCTCGGGCGCGCGATCTGGACGGGGACTAAGTGAAATTCCTCTATCTTGAAGGTACACCACTGGGGGCGTGAACGGTTCTAAACTCTCGCATAGTTTTTATCCGGAGCCACTTGTTATGACCACCGCCTCGACCCCCGCCTCACCGACTTCTACCTCACCCGCCCGTCCTGCCCCCGCTGCTGCGGCCAGCAAGGGGACTGATCCGTTGCAGTTGATCGACGTGGACCACGTTCGGTTCTATGTGGGCAACGCGCGGCAGGCCGCGTTCTTTTATGCCAACTGCTTTGGGTTCACAATCGAGCAGGTGTCGGACCTGACGACGGGCTCGCGCGATGCGGCGCATTACCTGTTGACGCAGGGGAACATTCGGCTGCTACTGACGACGGGATTGAGCGTGGAGCACCCGGCGTGCCTTGAGGCCGCGCTCTATGGCGACGGCGTGAAGGACGTGGCGTTCACGGTGTTTGATGCCGAGAAGTCGTGGGAGCGGGCCATCCGCAACGGGGCGACGTCATTCGCCGAGCCCAAGACGGTGACGGATGCGCACGGGTCGATCACCACCGCGAGCATTCGGACGTATGGCCGGGTGGTTCACTCGTTTGTCTCGCGCTCGGGCGGGTATGAGCTGACGAAGGTCAAGCAGGGCGGGCTGTTTGGGCCGCGGTTTCGGAAGATTGAGAACCTTAGCGTCAATGAGTTCAACAAGCAGAACCCGTGCGGGCTGAAGTACGTTGACCACCTGGTCGGCAATGTTGAGCTTGGCAAAATGAACCACTGGGTGAAGTTTTACGAGGACGTGCTGGAGTTCAAGCTGTTCAAGACGTTTGATGACAGCGATATTTCGACGGAGTACTCGGCCCTCATGTCCAAGGTGATGGCGAGCGGGAGCGGGCTCATCAAGATGCCGATCAACGAGCCGGCGGCGGGGAAGAAGAAGTCACAGATTGAGGAATATCTCGACTGGCACCACCACACGGCGGGCGTGCAGCACTTGGCGCTGCGGACCGATGATGAACTGCACTCGATCACGGCTTTGCGAAACCGTGGGGTTGATTTCCTGAGTATTCCCGAGGCGTATTACTCGCAGGTGTGGGACCGGGTGAACGCGATGCTTAAGACGCACGGGCACAACATGGTGCAAGAAGACCATACCCGCGTGAAGGATCTGGGCATTCTGGTGGATGCCGATGATGAGGGGTACCTGCTGCAACTGTTTACCAAGCCGCTGCAGGACCGGCCGACGCTGTTCTTTGAGATCATCTGCCGGCGCGGCAGCCAGAGCTTTGGCAAGGGGAACTTCAAAGCCCTGTTTGAGGCCCTGGAACTGGAGCAGGACAAGCGCGGCAACCTGTGATGGATCGGTGAATCGGGTCTACCGCGACGGCGGCTGGCTGGGTGGCGAGCTGGGCGGGATCGACCGCCCGTGCGGGTCTTGGACGCTCGCGTCGGGGCCGCTTTCGGCGTGCAGTGATTTACCCAGACGCTCCTGCAGGCCGCTCCCCAGATAGTGCTCGGCCCGGTTGGCCATGGCGTGCAGGCGTGATTCGGCTACGCCGAAATGGCGGGCCAGGAAGCTCTCCCAAAGACGATGGCCACGGATGACGGCGGCGGCGGTCTGCTGGCCGTCAGGAGAGAGCACGAGCCCGCCGCCGGCGACCTTGAGCACGTGACGCTGGGTGGTGAGCAGCGCGATTGCGACGGTGCCGAGCCAGCCGGCGCGGGTGGCGCGGAGGAGATCGGCCCTTGAGAGCGGGACTGCGGAAGTGGTGGGCATGGCGGAGACCTGTTCGTGCCAGCGGAAGAGGAGGCCGAGGATGTCTTCCTGCACGATGCGGAGCGAGAGGCGGAGTTGGCGGGTGCGGCGAGGGAAGAACCCGTGGCGGGGTGCGAGCAGGGCGGCGGCAATGAAGATGACGAGGGCGGCGGAGGCGATCATGCCAGCGACGGAGGTATCGAAGATGAGGGCGAAGATGTAGCCGACGATGGCGCTGAGGGCGGCGACGAGGGCGGCGACCAGAAGCATGGAGCGGAGCCGGTCGGTGAGCAACTGGGCGGTGGCACCGGGGGCGACGAGCATGGCGACGACGAGGATCGACCCTACGGACTCAAAGGAGGCGACGGCGGTGGCGGCGACGGCGGTCATGAGGCCGTAGTGGACGGCGACGGCACTGATGCCCATGGTGGTAGCGAGGTAGGGATCGAAGCAGACGATCTTGAGTTCTTTGTAAAAGAGCGTGATGAGGCCGGCATTGACGAGGAGGACCACGGCGAGCCATACGAAGGCGCGGGGCAGGGTGAGGCCGAGGAATGAGACCGTGTCAAAGGGAGTAGTTTCGATGAGGCCGTAGAGGACGCAGCCGGGGTCGAGGTCGATATTGCGGGCGGCGACGGTGACGAGGATGACGCCGATCGCGAAGAGCGTGGTGAAGACGACGCCCATGGCGGCGTCTTCAGGGACGCGACCGAGTTTGTGGAGACCGGTTGAGAGGAAAGCGGTGAGCACCCCCACCACGAGTGCGCCGGCGAGCATCGCGAGGGGGTCGCGACTGCCGGTGAGAAGAAACGCAATGGCGAGGCCGGGGAGGATGGCGTGAGAGATGGCATCGCCAAGCAGGGACATGCGGCGAAGGACGAGGAAGCAGCCGACGAGTCCGCAGGCGACCGCGCAGCAGATGGCGGTAGCGATGATCCAGAGATCGTCGGTACGGATCTCGTAGGTGCCGATGGTCATCCATACGCGCGCGGCGGCGTGCGCAGGCGGGGTGGCGGCGGCGAGGAGCGGGGAGGTGAAAGCTGCGAGGAACATGTGGAAGTGCGGGGCGCGGGGGGGACGGGGGCAGGGGGATCAGCGGGGGCCCATGGTGGGGTGAGGGGAGGTGGGTACGACTGACGGGCCGATGGGCATGCGGCCGGTTTGCTGGAGGCGTTCTTCGAGTTCGGCAAGGACGGCGGCGGGGAGGAGGTGCTCGATCTGGTCGGCATCGCGATCAACGTGGTCGGGAGCGATGGCGGCTTGTTCGATGAGGAAGAGTTCCCAGAGGCGGTGGACGCGGACGAGTTCGCTGGCGGCCTGCTGGCCGGCGTGGGTGAGTTGGAAGCGGCCGTCTTGGTTGGTGGTGATGAGGCCGGCGCGGTGGGCGCGGGGGGCGGCGGCGGAGTGCTCGCCGGCGGCGCCGATGGCCCAAGGCCTGCCCAAGTCGCCGCCGGGCTCGAGATGCTCATACACGGAGCGGAGCAGGTTCTGAAGACCGATCCGGCGGCGGAGGAGGAAGGCGCGGAGGCCGGCGGCGAGCACGCCACGGCGCGGGGCGATGAGCATGGAGAGGATGAAGATGGAGGCCGAGACGATGGTAATGATTGGGCCGGTGGGCCACCCGCTGTTGGAGAAGCCGGCGATGCCGGGGACGGGGGCGGTGGCGCTGATGGCGGTGCCGAGAAAGGCTGCGAGAGCACCGAAGATTGCGGAGAGGATGACGACGGTGCTGAGGCGGTCAGACCAGAAGCGGGCAGCGACGGGCGGGAGGACGAGCATGGAGACGACGAGGACGACACCGACGGCGGGGAGGCCGATGACGGTGCAGCCGCAGATGAGGGTCATGAGGATGAGGTCGAGGGCGGTGGCGGGCCAGCCCTGACTTTGGGCGAAGTCGCGATCAAAACAGAGGAGGGTAAACTCTTTGTAGAGAAGGAGGACGACGGCGACGACGATGGCGGCCACGATGGCGATGAGGCGGACGTCGCTTTCAATCATGCTGGCGGCTTTGCCGAAGATGAAGGAGTCGAGACCGGCCTTGTTGCCGGTGGGGTGGCGCTGGATGATTCGCGAGAGGACGATGCCGAAGCCGAAGAAGCCACCGATGGCGAGCCCGATCGCTGCGTCCTCCTTGACGCGGGTAGCGGATTTGACGAAGGCGACGAAAGCGGCGGCGAGAAGGGCAAAGAGGAGCGCGCCGAGCATGAAGCCGGCGAAGCTCCGGTCGCCCACGACGAAGAAGGCGACGCAGGTGCCGGGAAGCGCGGCGTGAGCGGCGGCATCGCCAACCAGGGCGCGGCGGCGGAGAACGGCGAAAGTCCCGACGATGGCGGCGGCGATGCCGAGAATGACGGTGCCCACCAGCACGGTTCGCGTGCTGGAGTCCTGGAGCGTGATGAGTCGGAGAAAGCCATCCATGGGTAGGCGATTGAGGCGGGGAATCAGCGGCGGACGCGGCCGAGGCGGACGGCTTCGGCGGCTTCGTCGAGGAGGGTGAGGCGACCGCCGTAGGTGCGCTGGAGGTTGGCCTGGGTGAAGCACTCGTCGATGGAGCCGGAAGCGACGAGGCGCATATTGAGGAGGAGGACGTGGTCGAAGTACTCGGGAACGGTTTGCAGATCGTGATGGACGGCGACGACGGTTTTGCCCTGAGCGCGGAGGTCTCGGAGGACATCGACGATGGCCTTTTCGGTGGCGGCATCGACGCCGGCGAAGGGCTCGTCCATGAAGTAGAGCTCGGCCTGCTGGGCGAGAGCGCGGGCGAGGAAGACGCGCTGCTGCTGGCCGCC
>Ga0105044_10001550_pt1 | contig 30881 bp, 18 predicted proteins | sample MAT01_FD_78092 | JGI IMG/M metagenome (GOLD analysis project Ga0105044, IMG submission 78092) | Freshwater microbial communities from Lake Fryxell liftoff mats and glacier meltwater in Antarctica - MAT-01 | ecosystem: Environmental > Aquatic > Freshwater > Ice > Liftoff microbial mat | place...
AGCATCTTGTCCATTAGTCACCGTTATCTAAAGGTTGAACAAGAGTTGTACTTTTAACAGGCGGGTTTTATCAAGTGATTTTTACACACTTTGCGTAAGGTGAGTTTCTAATCGTCTTTGTTCACTGCTTGATTTGTAATAATTATATTCTTTATATCCTTCGAGATACGCTTTGCAAAGATTTTCCGCTCTATCCAACTAGAGCCGTAGCAATTAAGGTTCTTTAAAAATATTCAGCAAGTAGTAAGCAGTATAAACTGAAATAAAACTTACAACTTCTCGAACGTTCTTAATTTCTTCCTCAACATTATGTTTTTCGATTGATTTAATCGCATATCTAATGCCGTTTTGAGGATTATCGCCTATCTGAAGAGAGCTACCTATAATTTTTGTAAAATCCAAATTCGATATAGGTAGGAGAGAACTTAATTCCTGATTGATACCTCTGCCACCTCTAAGATTTTCGTATTTAAACTAATAATATCCCTTTCTTGGACTTTAAAATATCTTCCAGCACCAAGTTTTTCCTTTCTCGAATACTTTCATTGAATTGATCAATATCAAGCTGAGTATGGGGTATTTTTTTGTAGTATGATCACTTATCGGATTTGCATAGATTCTGAATGAGTAACAAACTTCAGGACTATGTATTCTTTGATGGTGCTTTTAATTCTTTGCATAAAAGTATTAAGTTGTTGCATTGAATTCTCGTTTAAATCTTACGTTAATTATTTCTTAAGATTGAAACTATTAATTCCCAATCACAGGATTTATAGCCAAAGCTGATTTTTTTTCAATGTCATTAGTTCCAAAATTTGTAGGATCACCGCTCTAATCCCTCGCTGTACCAAGATCTATCCTCTTAGATTTTTTACACTGGCATCTATTTTTACAGGGAATTCAAGAATAGGTGAATTTAAAAGCATAAATGATTAAACTTGCTAGTAACTATAGTCGAAAATTTACGATTAAAACGGATTTGCAATGTTTACTTTGCCAAACATGATTTCTCTCACAAGAATTCCACTTGCGCTGATTTTCCTGCAAGAGAACATTGTCTACCGACTAACAGCTCTGATCTTAGCAATGATGAGCGACGCTCTCGACGGGTATTGCGCGCGTCGTTACCATTTGTCGAGCCGCATCGGCACACTCCTTGATCCGCTTATGGACAAGTTGTTTGTTTGTTTTGTATTAGGGATCATTATACAAGAAACCAATCCCCTTACACATTGGGAAATTATGGCTTTTTTTTGCAGGGACCTAGCCGTATTTACTTATGGGTGTTATCTGGTTCTGACGGGGAAGTTAGGGCAGCATCGTTTTCGTTCGATCTGGTGCGGTAAGCTTTCAACTTTTTTTCAATTCATCGTATTGATCTGTCTTTCTATAGGAGTGGTCATTCCCCCTGTCATTTTCACGATCTTTTTAGTTCTTGGAGTCCTAGCTCTTTTGGAACTTTATTTTTACGTCCCTGTTCCTTCCTAGGTATTTTCTAATGAAAGGCCCAGTGGCAGCTGCTCTCCAAAAATCCTCTCTTGGTCTTGTTGGCTGAAAGCACCTTGACTGAGCAAGGTATGCTTAAGATCCTGTGCATGGTCATCTAAAATTTTTTCAATTTTCTGAATGACTTCCGCTGAAACATTCAAAATCTGATGATCTGTTTGACGAGCTAATTGCGCAAGCACAAAGCAAATTGAACGGGTTACGGGCTGGATTGTTAATAAAGTCTGGATCCAATCTAGGCAGACTTCGCGTGGAATCACGTTGGCGCTAGATCCATGAAATAAATGACGAGCCCCAATACGCCCTAATGCCCAAAAATCGCAGGACTCAGCTTGACTTGAGGTGATGCGTTTCAGCAGAGCTTCCCCCAATTTAATTTTTAGCGGGACATCCAGGAGTTCAAAAGAGGCAATCAGGCGGATTTTTTCAGCATAGGGATATAAATCTTTTTTATTTTTAATGACGAATTCATGGGTGCGTTTATTCCAAAACGTCGGGAGGATTTCATTGGCTAATTGAACTTGCTGCCCTTTCGTAAAGCCCCCTGCCACTCTGCGATAACAAATCCACTTATGTATTTCTTCATCTGCTTGGCTGGTTTTGTGTGAATCCTCTAAAATAATTTTCCATAGCCCTTTGAGTCGAAAATCATCGAGCGGGTATCCAAAACCTGGACGCAAAAAATATCCAGCCAAATTCCACCAACGTTTCTCTAATTCGTCAGTCAATTTACGTTTGGGTGCGTATTGCAATAGGGTTTCCCAAAGGCTTCTAAGAATACTTGGCGCCCATTCATGGCGTGGTTTTTCTAAAGAGCCCTCCAGGCGTTCGATGATTCCTTTTGGATGGTTTTGTTGCGGGGCTACGAACAAACTTTCTAAAACTTTTTGCTATGATTGAGAAAGTTCAAGTCATACGTTTCGTCAGCTCGAGCTTCTTTGAGGGAGAGCAAGTGATCCTCTTGCCCCGAAAAAGCGCGAATTTGAAATTCTAACGCCCAGCGATGCTCAGTTTTTTGGGATTGCAGCCAAAGCTCAAGGGTACCGATGCTTGTGAGGGACATATGCAAATTCACAGGGATCTTTTGATCCTCGCCCCCCTTGCCATAGCGTAAGATCGTATGAATGGGAGGCATGCGATGCATTTCCTCAGCAGCAATCTCGATCAGTTCCCCTTGTTGATCATGCAGCCGAACCTCGCTGCTATAGAGATGAAAGGCTACCGGTTTATTGGGAGACACCCAAAACGTTTCTTGAGGTTGGTATGTGGCACCTTCTTCAGCTCCCCTTGCCAAAAGAGTCAAAGCCTTATGCGCGGCATCTTTCGTTTCCAAAGCTAAATAATACCCACGCGGCACTCCTCCGTAGATTTTTACCCCTAGACCACGCCGTACTTTGCCATAATAAGCTGCGCCGCGGGAAACAGCTAAATCTAACGAAGGGGAAGTGAGCAGCTGTGGAGTTTTAGCGGGAAACCATAGTGACAATGAGTCTAAAATGGCTTTTTGAAAAATATGGGGTTTCATCGTGCCCCCGTTCACCAACACGTAGTCTGGAGCTTTTGTTTCGCCGCAAATTTTGGCTGCCTTCTGTAAAAAGCAAGCTAGGTGTTTGGTAATAGAGGGCTCTGTCTCGTAAGGCAAACCCATGGTCCGAAAAGGGGTCCCTTTTTTTGCATCAATGGCTACATTCCACGGATAAACCCCAAAAAATCCTTGCAGCAGGCAATCTTCAATTTCTTTTTTTGAAATATTAACGTGCAGGCTATCTTGAATTACTTTTGAACCTGTACCTTGCAGGATACACTGGTACTTTTCGATATCAACGTTGGCTGGATTGAGAAGTTCTTCTTTGGCGCGCTGGGCTTGGTAGCGGAGTTGCTGATGCTGAAGTGGATTCAGCTCTTGGTTTATTTTTTGTTCCAGCTGATGGCAGAGGGCAGCATCCATGTTATCACCACCTAGAAGCAAGTGATCTCCAACTGACATGCGTTGAAACGTGCGTTGATTGTGCTGGTTAACAACCTGAACTAAGCTAAAATCAGTTGTGCCACCTCCTACATCGCAAATAAGGATGGTATCTCCTTCATTAAATAACTGTTCCCATTTCTTCTCATGAGCGGCTATCCAACAATAAAAAGCAGCTTGAGGCTCTTCCAACAGGGTCATTGAAAGATAGCCAGCTTCTTTGGCAGCTTCTACAGTTAGGGTACGAGCTACCTCATCAAAAGAAGCGGGCACGGTCAGAATAATCTCTTGCGCATCAAATTCATTTTCGGGACGACCTTTTCCCATTAAATGATTCCAGGCATTTTTGAGATGTTTCAGATAATTGGCAGTGGCCTGCACTGGACTAAGCTTTTCAATACCTGCTGAGGCTTCAAAAGGAAGAATTCGGTCTCGTCGATTAGCTGCAGAATGACAGAGCCAACTTTTGGCAGATTGGATGCAGCGATTGGGAGATTTTTCTCCTTGAGTTTGGGCAAACCAGCCTGTCACAAGAGATTCTTGTTTTTTCCAGGGAAGATCTAAAGACCCTTCTGCCCATTCATGCGGCAGTGTGAGATAACAAAAAGAAGGCAGTACAGCTCGGTGCTCAACAAACCCCGGCGCTGAAAGTTGCGGAATATAAAAAGCCTCAACAGCAAGTTTTGGACTTTCAGTGTCTACAAAAGATACACAGCTATTTGTTGTCCCAAGATCAATTCCAATGATATAACGCATAAAATTCCATTAGCTTAAACAAGCTTCTAGAGGGAAATATTCATAACCTAGATCTTGCGCAACTGGTAGGTAAGTCACTTTGCCGGCATAAAGATTTACACCTTGCCGCAGATACGCATTTTCTAGCAGAGCTGTTTTAATGCCTTTGTTGGCTAGCTCAAGCGCATATTCCATTGTGGCATTCGTTAAAGCTCTAGTGGCGGTAGCAGCACAAGCTCCTGGCATGTTTGTCACACAATAGTGTACAACGCCATCGACTTCATAAGTAGGATTAGCATGTGTGGTCGGCCTAGCGGTTTCAAAACATCCGCCTTGATCGATAGCTACATCGACAATCACTGAACCAGGTGCCATAGCCGCAATCATTTCTTTTGAAACAAGCTTTGGAGCCTTTTTGCCCGGAATTAAGACAGCGCCGATGACTAAATCAGCTTTGCACAATGCTTCCTCAATAGATGTAGGAGTCGAGTAAAGAGTCATAAGCCTTGGACCAAATAAGGCATCGAGCTGGCGTAAGCGATTCAAATCTCTATCTAGAATAATGACCTGCGCACCTAATCCCAAAGCCATACGCGCTGCTTCAGTCCCGACAATTCCCCCGCCTAAAACCACGACGACGGCTGGGGCCACGCCTGGCACGCCTCCTAGCAGCACGCCTTTACCCCCATGATTCATTTGCAATGCACAAGCCCCTACTTGGATAGCAATGCGGCCGGCAATTTCACTCATAGGCACTAATAAAGGAAGGCGTCCATGGGCATCAGTAATGGTCTCATAGGCAATGGCAATCACTTTTCTTTCAATTAAATGACGTGCTTGAATAGGGTCCGGTGCTAAATGCAGGAAACAAAAAAGAGTTTGTTCTTCATGCATCAGCGGAAACTCCGCATCTTGAGGTTCTTTAACCTTGATAATCATATCACTTTGATAAACTTTTTCAGCAGAAGAGACTATTTGCGCGCCCGCAGCTTCATAATCTTCATTACTAAAACCAACTTTAGCACCGGCTTGCTCTTGAACAAGGATCGTATGTCCAGCATTTTTAAGACTTCTGATATTGGAAGGTGTCGCTCCAACACGATATTCATGATTTTTAATTTCTTTTGGAATCCCAATAAGCATAGTTTATCTCAATTTTAAATTTGTTATTTAATAATAACTCAAAATTGTAAGAGACTTAGAGGTTTACTTCCACAAAAATCCTCGCGTTTCAGAAGAAATAACTGCTGTCATTCAGTTGATCGAACTTTGCCAGCAGCTAGCAACCAGAACAAAAATTCCAACAACGCATTTGAGAACAGCCCCAGCAGGTTCGACATCCATACTGATGCCCGCAAACCGCGCTCTTTTTTTGCTTCACGACATAGAGGCCATCTTTTTTATGAATGATAGCTTCCAATTGTTCTAGCGTTCCATTTTCCTCATTTACATAGAAAAGACCCTCTTCACTAATCACTAATTGTTCGTACAAGACTCTGGTTGGAGCATTATTTTGTTCTAATGCTTCTGCATTGAAATGAAGAAATAAAAAAAAAGCCATGCAAATGTTTTTGTTGATCATTGGTTTACCTCCGAGGTTACATTCAATTTTTAAATTGCCCAAAAAACTAAAAGTCTTGCATTTAAAATTCAACAACTTTTTTTATTTTTTTTAAAATTAGGCTCTTTTCCAAAAAAGAAAGGCATGCTAAAAATGAACCTTTTACCTAAAAATGGAATGACCATGACGATCATTGACCTGCGTAGCGATACGGTTACAAAGCCCTCTCTGGAAATGCGAAGAGCTATTTTTAATGCTGAAGTGGGGGATGATGTCTTTGAAGAAGATCCTACTGTTCATCAATTAGAAAAAATCAGCGCCGAATTATTTGAGAAGGAAAAAGCTTTATTTGTAAGCAGCGGCACACAAGCCAACCTCATTTCCGTTTTATGTCATTGCAATAGAGGTGAAGAGTATATAGCCGGGCAAAACGCGCATGTTTACAAATGGGAAGGAGGCGGTTGCGCTGTGCTAGGGGGCGTACAGCCGCAACCAATCCCAGTGGAAAGAGACGGCACACTGCTCTTAGATAACGTCCAAAAGAACATTAAACCCTTGGACGTGCATTTTGCAAAAACGAAACTGCTTGCTTTAGAAAACACCATGTGGGGCAAGGTCCTGCCTTTAGATTATATTGCCGATGCGCGTCTATTAGCAGATAAATACCACCTTAAAATGCACTTAGATGGAGCGCGTGTATTCAATGCGGCAGTGGCCCTTGGAAAGCCAGTAAGCGCGATTGCAAAATTCTTCGATACGATTTCTTTTTGTTTGTCTAAAGGGCTAGGAGCCCCTGTTGGTTCCCTGATCTGCGGTTCCGCTGAAACCATTGAAAAAGCTAGACATTTACGCAAAATGCTTGGCGGCGGCATGCGTCAAGCCGGGGTGCTAGCTGCAGCAGGGATTTATGCTTTACAGAACAACATCAACCGACTTGCTGAAGATCACCTTAATGCCTTTCACTTAGCCAACGAACTTAGAAATATTCCCTTGCTAAATGACTGCTTAGAAGTTAATACCAACATTGTTTTGTTACACGTAGGGGTAGATAGGCAGAAAGAATTTGTTGAGCATTTAAAAACACAAAACATTTTAACTCTAGGAAATGAAGGCTTGGTGCGTTTTGTAACGCACCTAGATATTCAAGCAAAAGATATTGAAAGAACCATTCAAACAATTAAGAAGTATTTTGCTTAATTAGAGCTTTAGCATGAAACAAGCTCAGGTTTAGGAGCAGTACTTTGGTTAAACTCGATTGACAATAATTTGGAAACTCCTTTTTCTTCCATAGAAACACCAAATAGCCGATCGGCAATTGCCATAGTTCTTTTGTTGTGCGTGATAATGATAAACTGGCAGCGATCAATAAATTCTTTAACCACGTTCACAAAACGTTCGACGTTTGAATCGTCTAGAGGTGCATCGATTTCATCCAAAATGCAAAAGGGGGAAGATTTCACTTCAAAGATAGAGAAAAGCAAAGCCACCGCCGTGAGACACTTTTCGCCACCTGAAAGTAAATTAATTGAACGCATTTGTTTGCCAGGAGGTTTTGCAATAATTTCAATTCCTGCTTCCAGGATATCTTCAGTGTCAGTAAATTGAAGATCTGCTTCTCCTCCCACAAAGAGAATTTGGAAGTTCTTTTGGAAATTTGCACGAATTTTTTCAAAAACTTCCTTAAAAATTTTGCGGCTTTCTGAATCAAGTTCTTCGATAATCTCTAAAAGCTCTTTTTTGGAGACTTCCAAATCGTCAATTTGCTCATAGAGAAATTGGTGGCGAGTTTGAAATTTGGCATACTCTTCGATAGAGGTCAGATTGATGTCTCCAGCCGACTCAACCTCATGCCTTAAATGCTTTAAGTTTTTTTCAAGCTGATCAAGGGTTTGCGCAATTTTTGAACAGTGCGTGCGAGCTTCATCTAATGACAAGTGGTGCCGTTCTTGCAGCTCACGCATAATGGCTTCGCGTTGAGTTTGAGTTTGAGCAGCTTGAGTTTCAAGCTGATAAAAGGCTTTTTCTTGTTCTTTCAAAAGTAAGTTAAATTTAGTAATTTTACTTTCGAGTTGCTCGATAGCAGCCTTTTTAATTTGAACTTTGTGTTGCAGATCCGCACAAACTTCTACCACGGCGCCAAGATCTCCTTCTACTTTCTTAAGCAGCTCGCCATATTCAGATCCCTTTTGCTTGAATTGAATTTGTCTTTCTTGACTGATCTGTAGTTCCTCTTCTAAACGAACTTGCTGAAGGTATCCTTCTTTATTTTTGACCTCTAACACATTTAAAGCATGCTGCACCTTGCGATTTTCATCCGTCACATGGTGAAAGTGTGCTTCAGTACTTTGATAATCCGTTTGCTGCTGTTTTAAGAGTTGGCTTTCCTTATCCACTTCTTCACTAAGCCCTGAGATGGAATTTTTTATTTTTTGGACTTGGGTTTGAGCATTTTGAAGCCTACATTCTAAATCGCCAATCACCACGATTAAGTCTTCATAAGCCTGCTTAAAGTTCCGCAAGTCAGCATCAAGGTGAGATTGCTCGCTTTTTGTTTTTTCCAGATCCCCTAAAAAGCGTTGCAGCGAAAAATTACTTTCCATCAACTTCATTTCATCTTTGCGAATGGTTTTATCTAACTCCATTCTCTCCATTTGCAACTTCGATTTCTTTCCTTGCAGCGTATGGATCACTTCTTCTTGATCGTGAGCAGTGCGTTCAAGCTCTTTTAATTTTTTTTCTAAGGTTTTCAGCTCAGTTTCTCGGGCGAAAGGCGTGTTTTCTTTTTGAAATCCAAAGAAAATGACTTGTCTATGGTCAATAAAACTTTCTTCAGTGGTTAAAATTTCACATCCCTTTTGCTTCAGGGAAGCTTCTAGAGCAGAAAGCGTGGTTGTGCTTGTTTGAAGGGACAAACAGAAATGTTTAAATAAGTCTTCTTTAATCCCTTCCCTGCAAAGTAAAGAAATGTCTTTTAACTGGTGTTTCTGAATAAAGAAAATCACCTCTGAAAGATCATCTGTGGTTTGTACTACGAGGGTTTGTGCATAGGGCCTTAAAACTGCTGAAAGCATTTGAACTGATTCGGAGTTACTTTCAATACATTCATAGAGACCTTTTAATTTTTGAAATAACTGACTTTTGGGATTAGCTGATTCCAGGAGCAGCCTTTTACTTCCTTGAGAAAATCCTTCCAAATCTTCGCGCATGCGAATCAACACTTTTTGCCTAGCTAAACATTCTGTTCGTTCTTTTTGAATGAGCTGCAGCGCGTCCTGACTTTTTTCAATATCCTCTACGAATTGTTGAAGTTGCTTCTCCATGCTATTAAAAAGCTGGCGTTGGCGATCGATCCCGGCTGAAAATTCCTCAACCTCTCTTTTTTTTAAAAGAGATTGCTCTGTCAGATGTTGAATGGTCTGACTGAGCTTTTCTTTTTTTTCTTGAATCTGAGCCACACGCTCAAGATTTGTTTCTAGACGTAGCCGATTTTGTTTGAGATCACTTTCTAATTGATTTTCTTTTTGGATCAAAACAAGAAGTTCTTTTTGTTTTTCTTGATACTGTTCCCTTTTTTTCTTCAAAATTTCCTCAAGAGAAAGCACCTGGGCAGACTGCTCATTCCGTTTTTTTTCCCAGTCCTTCAACTCCTTCTCCAATTTAACCTGAGTTTTACGCAAAGTCTCAGATTCGGTTTCATGGAAACTGCGTTTTTCAATGATGATCTCTAGCTCCTGCTTCCATTTTTTCTCTTTCTCTAGCAACTCTTTTAACCGTTCGGCATTGGAACGCATCTCCTGGGACTTGATTTCTTTTTCACTTTGTGTTTTATAAACCTCTTCCTTTCGGACTTGCAGAGATTTCTCTTCCACTTCGAGTTCCATCTTGCCAATTTTAAACTGTTCTTGCATTTCAACAGCTTCCTGCAAAGAGCGATCCCACAAAGTTTTTTGCTCCGTTTCGCGTTGCTTGTGGGATTCAGATTTCATTTCAAGCTGATCCCAGCGTTGAACCAAAACACTTTTTTCTACAATTTCAAGCTGAGCTTTATTTTCTTTGAAAACACGTGCTTTTTCTGCTTGGGATTCCAAGACTGACATTTGCTTTTGCACTTCGCCATGGATGTCTTTAATGCGGTCAATATTGCCTTCTGACTGCTGCAATTTACGCAAAGCTTCCGCTTTTTTCTGCAAAAATGGGCCAATATCGGCAGCGTTATCAAAAATAAAGCGTCGTTCATGAGGAGTGTAATTGATGACTTGATCCAGTTTCCCTTGCTCAAACATATAAAGGGAATTTTTGCCTATGCCAGATCCCAGGAAGAGGTTTTGTACATCCTTCAAACGGACCGGATTGCCATTTATCAGATAAAAAGAGTCGCCATTCCGAAAAAGGCGGCGGGTGACGGAAACTTCATGGTAATCAATAGGGAGTTCTCCCTGACTATCGGTTAAGGTAATGGTGACTTCGGCCATATTAAGCGGTTTCCGCTGAGAAGCGCCTGCAAAAATCACATCGTGCATTTTGCCGCCTCTTAGTGATTTGGCTGATTGTTCACCCAAAACCCAGCGAAAAGCGTCTGCAGTATTCGATTTTCCACATCCATTCGGTCCAACTATCGCTGTAATTCCGTCATGAAACTCTAACACCGTTTTATCTGCAAATGACTTGAAACCAATTATTTCAATTTTTTTAAGCTTCACTATTCCCCCCTAAACTCACTTTGCAACAAGGTCTACTAGAGGCAATCATGCTATAAATTCTGGATTAAGAAACAGCAAAAAATGCAAGTCTTAGCACTCAGCTTCAGTCCTAATTCACAATGAACATATTTAAGTTTTAGAGACAATTTTTAAAACCTCTGCCTGCAAGAGCACTTAAAGATTAGTTTTAAAGGACATTTTTTATTGCCGGTTTTTTCCAATTTATTTATATAGATCCTTTCAAACCAATGTTCTATATTGACCCTCATGTGTCAGATATAGGGTTTACATGCGACAGCGCTTTATTTCAATTTTGAATTATCCTCTTTTTTGGTTCATCTGCACAGGTTGCTGCTGCCTCAATCCTCCTGTTTCTAATGATATTGCCCCTGTCCCAGGGGAATTTTGGTCTGGGATTCCAAGAGCAGTTACTTTACCAGGGCCCTTAAGGCCGCTTGAATGCGAGGGATCCTCTCCTTTAGCAATCGACCAACTGATTGATATTGGCTTAAAAAATAATCCTCTGACACAAATAGCCTGGCAAGCTGCTAAAGCCGCTGCCTACCAATGGAAAGTCTCTCAAAGTGATCTTTATCCACGTATTGACTTTGATGAAATCCTTCAGTTATCTCACCAAAGTTTTGCTTCTCAAAATGAAGATAATGATTTCAACAACTTGGGCGGAATAGGCAATAATAATACAACCACCACAAATATCAATACTTCTTCATCAGGCGGCAACCTCAATGCCAATCAAGTTTTAATTTCAGATTTGATGGTTTCATTCCTATTATTTGATGCTGGGGGGAGAAATGCCAATATCGAGTCTTTCCGGCAGGCACTCATAGAAGCTAATTGGCTGAATAATCAAACGTTGCAAGACGTCATTTTAAGCATCATTAATTCGTATTACATTCTCTTGAGCGATGAAGCCTTATATCAAGCGAAATTGCAGGATTTGAAAGATGCTAAAACCAATTTAGAAGCCGCCGAACATTTGCACGCTGCAGGAATCAAAACTAAAGTCGATGTTTTGCGCGCTCAATCGGACTATGTGAATACAGAGCTGCAGCTCGCGCAAATTAAGGGGAATATTCAAACAGCCAAAGGAGATTTGGCAACCGCTATCGGAATCCCTGCAAATGCGGAATTCAAAGTAGCAGCCTTGCCTACAAACCTCAAGTTTAACAAAATTGACATTGGGTTGGACGATCTCGTTGAAATTGCGACAGATAACCGGCCGGATTTAGCGGCCGCACATGCGGAATACTTAAGTAAAAAAGCTGATGTCATCACCGCTGTCTCAGCTGGTTTGCCAACTTTAAGTGTAGATGGAGATTTACAGCATTATCATTTCATTCATAACTCCTCCTTGGATGGCACTGTTTATACGGGCCGACTGATTCTTAATGTGCCCATCTTTCGTGGCTTTTTCCACGTCAATCAAACCAGAAGGGCTAAGGCTTTGGCTGCTGAAGCTTTGGCGGAAATTGAAGAAAAAAAATCCACAATTTTTCAGGATGTCGTCAGAAGCTATTATTCACATACCACTGCGGTGGAAACAGTCCGCTTTAGTGAAGAGTATCTTAAGTTTGCCCAAGAATCCTACGATGCTATTTTAAGTAATTACAAAGAGGGAGTTTCCACCATTTTAGATCTACTCGCAGTGCAGGGGACTTTATCTACAGCTCGGTCCACTCGCATTCAAGCTAAAACCCAATGGGCTATCTCACTAGCAACCTTAGCTCACGCAACGGGCACTTTAGGAAATGGAACAAAAAATTGTAAAAAAATGCGTTCATTCATGCAAGTCATGGAGAAAAGGAAATAATGTCATGAAGAATTGTTTTAAGACCTTTATTTATCTGCGCTCATTCTGGACTAATTCTTTCATATTCCTATTTTTGGCAAGCTGCACCAATTCTTCGAATGCGCCAATGCCTGAACGCAAACTGTATGTGAAAACCACTGAAGCCATTCAAACCGATGTTTCTGTCTATGTTGAAGCTATCGGCAATGTCTTTCCTAACCTTACAGTTGCCATTAAACCTCAAGTGGAAGGGAAATTGCTGGCTGTGCATGTTAAAGAAGGGCAAGACGTAGCCAAAGGCGAATTGCTTTATTCGATTGATCCCAGTATTTACCAAGCCGAATTAGATCGAGCCAAAGGCAACCTTCGTAAAGCTAAGGCAGCATTAAGACTTTCTGAAGATCGGGTAAAACGTTACTCTGATCTTGTTAAAAATGACTATGTCTCTCAACTTTCCTTTGACGAATTTAAAACGGAAGTAATGTCCAACGAAGCAGAAGTTCAAGTGAATATTGCCAATGTGGCCTTAGCTAAAATTAATCTTGGATACTGTTCGATCCGGTCTCCTATTGAAGGTCGAATTAGCCAATATCTTGTGGATGTAGGAAACATTGTAAAAGCTGACAATAATACCATTTTAACTACTGTGAAGCAGATTTCACCGGCATTAATTAATTTTGCCATCTCACAACATCACTTTGCAACGGTTAAGCAAGCATTTGCTGAAAGACCATTAACTTTCGAGGCTATCCTTCCGGACAATCCAACTAAAACTTACCCGGGTGAAGTCTTTTTTGTAGATAATGCTGTGGATCTACGTACGGGGACTTTGTTAATGAAGGGGCGCACTCCAAACACTGAAAAAGAACTTTGGCCCGGAGCCTTTGTGCGCGTTCGACTACTCTTAGAGGTTAAACGCCAAGCGATTGTGGTCCCGTTATCTGCGATTCAATACGGACAACAGGGAACTTATGTATATGTAGTCAAGCCCGATCAAACCGTCGCTTTCCAAGTCGTTGAAACTGGTGTCACTCAAGATAATATGATCGTTGTCAGCAAAGGATTAGCTCCTAATGATGTGGTCGTTATCGATGGCCAAATTAACTTACGACAAGGATCTAAAGTCATTATTCAAAATGATTCACCAACTGCAATAAACAGTGCGGAGAAAGAATGAATATTTCTGCTCCGTTTATTCATCGACCTGTCATGACCACGTTAATTTTTGTCGCTGTGGCGGTACTCGGCTACATGAGCTACATCAATCTACCCGTGAGTAACTTGCCTGATGTGAATTATCCCACCATCAATGTCACGGCAAGCCTGCCAGGCGCTAATCCTGATACCATGGCCAATACCGTGGCAGCTCCCATGGAACGAGAATTCATGACCATTCCAGGGATTACAAATGTCACATCCTCCAGTACCTTAGGCAACACCACCGTGGTGCTTCAATTTGATATCAATAAAAGTATGGATTCAGCCGCCCAAGACGTGGAAGCCGCTATTTCTCGAGCTTTGCCTAATTTGCCGCCGAACTTGCCAAATGCCCCAACCTATAAAAAAGTAAATCCTTCAAGCACACCAATACTTTACCTTGCTTTAACTTCTAGCATTGTCATGCCTTCGGAACTTTATACTTATGGCCACACTTTCATCGGCCAACGTCTCTCGATGTTAAATGGAGTTGCTCAGGTTTTGACATACGGCTCTCCTTTCGCTGTCAGGGTGCAAGTAGATCCTGGAAAATTAGCCAGCATGGGAATTACTTTAGAAGAAACTGCCATTGCAATTAACAGTGGCAACCCGACACTCCCTACCGGGCAATTGGATGGTAACTTCATTTCATCAAATATTATCGCCCGTGGACAGCTAGAGCATGCAGACGTCTATCAGCCCCTTGTCATCGCTTACCGCAATGGCGCTCCTGTACGCATTGAAGATCTAGGCAGAGCGATTGATTCGCTGCAAAATGATCGAATCAAGTTGGAGTATGTCGCTTCTGATAAGCGTCAATCAACTGTCGTTTTAGCCATTCAAAGACAGCCAGATGCAAACACAGTTGAAGTTTCAGACGAAATTCAAAAATTTCTACCGAGCATTGTCAAAGAACTGCCGGCAGCAATTGAGATGGTTGTGATTTTTGATCGTTCAGTTTCCATTAGGGAATCGATTACAGAAGTAAAATTTACTTTAGTGATTGCCTTCATCCTAGTCGTTATGGTCATCTTTTTATATTTAGGCAATCTTACGGATACTATTATCCCAGCTGTGATCATGCCCATATCGATCATCGCCACTTTTATTGTGATGTGGTTTATGAATTACACTGTTGATAATCTATCACTACTGGCTCTTATTTTAGCCATCGGATTTATCATTGACGATGCCATTATTGTGATCGAAAATATAGTCCGCCGTGTAGAAGAAGGAGAAACCCCTTGGGAAGCTTCCTTAAAAGGATCTCAGCAAATCGGATTCACGATTGTTTCCATGAGCGTCTCTCTCATTGCAGTCTTTATTCCGATGTTATTCATGAGCGGTCTTGTAGGCAAAATTTTTCAGGAGTTCTCGGTGACCTTAGTTTCAGTCACAGTAATCTCAGGAATCATTGCTTTAACTTTAACTCCCATGCTCTGCAGCCGTTTTATTAAACCACGTGATCGCGAGCAAAGAACTGTCATTGAGCGTTTTTCCAATCGCTTTAATGAATGGATGCTAAGCTATTACAAACCTCTTTTGAAATGGGTGATTGGTCATCCCTTTCCCATATTACTCTGCGGCTTACTTTGTGTGTTCTTTACCGGGCTCTTATTCTATTCTCTTCCTACCGATTTCATCCCTGATGATGACATTGGATTTATTCTCGGCTATAGTCAAGCTGAACAAGGAACTTCCTCGGAAAGAATGGCTCGTTATCAAAATGCAGTCGCAGATATCATTCAAAAAGATCCAAGCATAGCTTCATTTGTTTCCATCTCGGCCTCACCTGATTTTCGCAATGGTATTAGTTTTATACGCTTAAAACCGCGCTCCGAACGCCCGAATATAACCACAATCATTCAAAATCTTTATCAAGAGCTCAGTACAGTTACAGGTGTCAATGTCTTTCTTAAAAATGTCCCTCTGATTGACCTCTCGCAAGGGGTATCCAGTAAATCAGCTTATCAATACGCGCTTCAAAGCATCAATAAAGACGCCCTATATCAAACCGCTGAAAGCTTGATCGAGAAAATGAAAAATGATCCGACTTTTCAAGCTGTTAATAGTGACTTTGAAATTTCAGCTCCGCAACTTTATGTGGATATTCTAAGAAATCAAGCCTCTGCATTAGGGGTGACAGCCGCCCAGATCGAAAATGCTTTATTGCTCGCATTTTCTGGAAATCGGGTTTCCCGTATTCAAACTCCCTTAGACCAATATGACGTCATTCTGGAAGTCGATCGTTCATTTCAAAGAAGTGCAGCTTCTCTTGGTTCCATCTACGTGCGGTCGAGTACTACAGATCAATTTGTGCCTTTAGATGCTGTTGCGAGCTGGAAGCAAGGGATCGGTCCAGCTAGTATCAGTCATATTTCTCAATTTCCTGCAGTTACAATTAGTTTTAACACAGCTCCTGGTGTCCCATTGGGCACCGCATTGCAAAAAGTTCGCGATCTGGCCGAAGATTCCTTTTTACCTGGGGTCACAGGAAAAGTCCAAGGCAGTGCTCAAACATTTGAGGAGTCGATTAAAAACTCCTCTTACCTTTTAATTGTGGCTATATTTTGCATTTATATTTTCCTTGGAATCTTATACGAAAGCTTCATCCATCCTTTGACAATTCTTTCTACCCTCCCCCCTGCTCTTCTAGGAGGACTGGCCACCCTCTATTTTCTTCATCTTCCTTTATCTCTTTATGGATATTTAGGATTAATTCTCTTGATTGGGATTGTTAAAAAAAATGGAATTATGGTGGTCGACTATGCTCTTGAGAATATTCGCGCGAAAAATGAAAGTCCCGAACAATCTATTTTTGAAGCCTCAATCACTCGTTTTAGGCCGATTATGATGACAACGATGTCTACCATCGCCGGAGCCATCCCGATTGCTTTAGCCGCAGGAGGAGGAGCCGACGCACGCCGTCCCTTAGGATTTGTGATTATTGGGGGCATGATTTTTTCACAACTCATCACTCTTTTTCTGACTCCCGTAATCTATCTTTACTTAGAGAGATGGAATGAGAAACAGGCAGAAAAACGAGATCAGAAGGTCTAATGACACACATTTAGTTCGCCCATCATTTCAAGATCCTCATTTACATATTTACACATATACATACTTAATCATTTACATATGGCTTTCGTTGTGTTATAATTAAACATGATAATATGGAGTTTTTTATGAATAAATATGTTGAAAAAAGTCGAATTAATTTTGATATTCCTGCAATCATGCACAAAGAGCTAAAAATCCAAGCTATTCGTTTAGGAGTAAGCGTCCGCGAATTAGCTACAAAAGCTCTAGAAGAAAAAATGGCTCAACTAGCTAAGCAAGAAGAAGCAGAAAAAATAGAGAAATATCATGATCTCATGGATAAGTACGAAAAAGGCGAAATTAAGACAATTTCCCATGATGAAATGATGAAAAAAATAGGTTGGGATGATTTATAGAATTGATTATCTCATTGATCTAGACAAAGCTTTAAAAAAAATCCCCAAACACGATGCGAAGAAAATAAAAGAAAAAATAGAAGCTTTAGCTAAAGAGCCTCGCCCCTATGGGGCTATTAAAATGTCAGGAAAAGAACTCTATCGAGTAAGAGTAGGCAACTATAGAATCATCTATTCTATTTTTGATTCTAAGCTTCTCGTATTTATTGTAGAGGTAGATGGCAGAGATGATGTTTACAAAGGTCTATGACCTTTTATTCAAATAGAACGTTAATAAACTAACGCTTTTGTCTCTGAAGCAGATTCGTCATTATTGACTTTAAATGGAGATTATCCAAACCCTGATTAAATTAGAAGCAGGATCACAGCGAGGAATATCGCTTGCGAACCCGCTTTTTGTTTGCACACCAATCTTATAACTAGGTTAGGTGATGGAAGAAAAAGAAGATGTCGATGTATCTCCAAGAATTTGAAAATCGCGAATCATCAACTGAATACTTTGTCCTTGATAATTGTTGATCTGCGGCGTAAAAGCAATGCGTAAAACAAGATCTTTTTTGCGTAAAAGAGGACTTTGACTTGCTTTTCCTAAAGCGATTCCTTCAAGCATTCGATCCCCTTCCCCCTGCACCAAATAAAGCTTCAAGTGCGCCTTTTTAAGGACTTTGGGAGGAAAGGCTTGCTTAGCATCGCAATACAACACAGGTTGTGGATTGCCATTCCCATAAGGTTCAAGTAAACGCAATGATTCCATGAAATCAAAGGTCAATTCATCGAAGTCAATTTTAGCGTCTAATCTCAGCTTGGTTAAAACATCGCTATCTTTCAAAATCGCTTCGGCAGCCTCAATAAATCTTCGTTTAAATTCTTCAATGTGTTCCAGCTTTAAGGTCACCCCAGCAGCAAAATCGTGCCCTCCATAATTCACTAATATGTCTGAACATTGATCGAGAATAGGTAGAAGAGGAAATTCAGGAATGGAACGCAAAGATCCTTTGGCAAACTTATCATCACACGCCATGATTATAGTTGGACGATTGTAATACTTCGCAATACGCGTGGACAGAATGGCTATGACACCTGGATGCCAATTTTCAGAATGCATAATAATGGCTTTACGCGTCAAAATTTCTGGGTTAACCAGTAGCTTATTTTCAATATCAGCAGCCATAGCCCGTTCAATTTTTTGGCGTTCGATATTGTTTAAATCGAGTTCTAAAGCCATTTTTTCGGCTGCTATCGTATTGCGAATTAGCAGCATTTGCACCCCTTTCTGAGGGTCATCGATTCTTCCCAAACTATTCAACCGAGGGGCGACTTTTGAGGCTATTGTGAAGGTTGACAGGTCATTCAGATCTACATCTGAAATTGACATGAGCTTAGATAAGCCCAAACGTTTGCGTTTGGCCAATTCATGCAGCCCATAACTGACTAAGATACGATTTTCTCCTTGGAGAGTACCCATATCTGAAATGGTGCCCAGGGCAACAAGATCTAGATAGCGCTTTAAGTCAACTTTTTTGGGAGGGAGTTTCCCTTCTGCAGTCAAATGCTCTGTCACCGCATGCGCAAGCTTAAATGCAACACCCACTCCTGTGATATCCAGGTTAGGATATGAATTATTAACCAGCTTAGGGTTAAGCGTAGCGACACAGTTTGGAATTTTATCAGTTGGCGCATGGTGATCTGTAATGATGACGTCGATATCATTTTCGACAACTTTTGCAATTTCGCCAGCGGCTGTGATTCCGCAATCAACGGTAATTAATAGCTTACATTCATTTTTCAGAGCGTATTCTAGCGCTTCAACAATCAAACTTCCACGATGTGCGCCTCGATTAGAAACATAAAAAAAGACATTAGCTCCGATATAACGGAAAAACTCTGTTAATAAAGCCGTTCCAGTCATGCCGTCAACATCATTATCCCCATAAATAAGAATCCCTTCACCTTTTTCCATGGCTTTAGCAATACGTTGAACAGCTTGCGGCATTTCTACCATCAAAAAAGGATCGCATAAATCGGGCAGCCTGGCATAGAGAAAAGTATGAATTTGAGGAAGGGTAGTAAATCCGCGAGAAACGAAAACCTGTGCAACCACAGGGTGGATTTTAAATTCTTTAACAATTTTTTCAACTAATTCAGGATTTTCTTGAGGATAAACCCAAACAAGATCGGCTGTTTCATTGTGCCACGAAAGCATGAGTCACTCCCTCTAATGGTAAACTTGGTTACTTCCATTCTCTTGAAAACATACTCTTTTGGAATTCATAAGAAGTGGCTTGGGGTAACCTAGTTTCTGTAATTAGAAATAGAAGTAACTTCCCCACTGATAGTTATACAAAGATAAGTCTCTCTTTGTCAATATCAATCATGAACCGCTTGTGGCGGCGTAGATTACAGTAATAATTTTAAGCCTCCAAGACGAACTGTTATTACCCTTTCAGGGCATGATCATCTCCAAAGAACGGAACAATGCATGGTTAAATCAAAAAAAAATGTTTTGCACCGATGGTTGAATTTCCCTAACAATAATCACATTGTCATAAGAATCACTTTAATTTGTTAATTGATTATTTTTATTTTAGGCTATATAATTTAGAAGTTTCTCATAAAGCTGGAACCTATCATGAACAATATGATTAAGACAGAACGTTTGCTCCTTCGTCCCTGGCAAAAAGAAGATCTAGAACCTTTTGCTCAGCTAAATGCTGATGCTAAAGTAAGAGAATTTTTTTTTAAGCTTTTGAGCCGTGAAGAAAGTGACCACTCAGTCAAGATGATGTCAGAACATATTGATCGATGCGGATGGGGCTTTTGGGCAGCTTCCCTTATTCAGACTGGCGAATTCATTGGCTTTATCGGATTAGAAGATGTCCATTTAAAGGCGCATTTCTCTCAAACTCCGGCAATTGAAATTGGGTGGCGGCTGGCTTTTAATCATTGGGGAAAAGGATATGCGACTGAAGGCGCTTTCGCCGCTTTAAACTACGGATTTGACACACTTAAGCTTAAAGAAATCGTCTCTTATACAACTGAGCACAATAAACGCTCAAGGAATGTCATGGAAAAGATCGGCATGCACTATGACGCGCAAGGCGATTTTGATCATCCCAACATTCCGGAAGGTCATTTATTGAAAAAATGTGTTTTATATAGACTTGAAGCAAATGCTTGGCAAAAACGATAAAAAATGGGCTTCCAGAAGGAAGCCCATTGCTAACTAAGCTATTTTTTTGATCGTGATAAAAACTTTAATAAGAGCACTCCCAAGCGGTGTTGTCAAGGAGACTGTATACCCTGCATGTAAAGCCTGTAAAGAGGTTGTGCTTCCTGAATGATAACTTTGATTTACGATAGCAGTTGTTCCTGGCTGGCTGACAGGTACACCATTAATTTCTAAAAAGAGAGTATATCCTGAATTATCATCAGACTCACCTCCAAAGATGATTTCATAAACTCCCTCATCTGCTACTGTGAAAACTCTTTTTTCATTTGTAATTCCTTTCGGTTCGACAAAACTTTCAGTAAAAGGGATGACTGTATTGGGAGCTGGTGCAAAATAATTATAATAAAAGGAACCATAGTTCGAACAACCAGTTTGTCCAGGAGACCCTTGCGGCCCAGTTGGCCCGGTAGGTCCTTGCGGTCCGGTAGGTCCTTGCGGTCCGGTAGGTCCTAATGACGGTCCCTTCCCTCTTCCTATTGAATAGAAATCAGGTAGATCTCCTTCAATTTGCATCGCTAAAAGAGGTGCATTCAAACAAAATAATAGTCCCAGTAAAATACTCATTAACTTAAGAATTTTCATATATTCCCTTATCTATTGTTCTCATTTCATCTTCGCAAATTTTCGACAATCTTTTCTTTATAAAAAAACTACTTATAACTCAAGCAAGGAAAACTCAAAAATTTCTTCCCCTGGGCACATAAAGAGCCTTGAGAGGCTCTCGTTAAAATGTGTGAAAACTTCCATCATCATCACAACAATAATCCTAGCTAAAACACATCTAATAAACCCTATTAATTAAATAAATCTACTAAGCCAGCTATTAATTACTGATTAAATAATCAATTCATTGTTAAATATAAAAACAAAAGTACAATAAGCCTATTCATTAATAATAAATTTAAGTATTATGACAGTTCATTTTCGCAATATTCATCAAATGCTACAAAGATGGCCAATCCTGCTTTTGAACTCTAGTTAGAACAAAATCATCTTGTTTAAATAAACTTTTTGCTATTATAAATAAACTATAAAAATAACACTAAATTTATTAATTAATAATAAATCCGAGTATTTATGAATGTAAGCTTGCCCAATTTTCATCAAGTCTTACAAAAAATGGCTAATTCTGACCTGAAGCTTTCAGTTGAACAAAATCGGCTAGTTTATTCTCAAAATATTCCAAAAAAACCGATGAAGACTGCTGAAGCAGAGACTTTTCTTAAATTTTTTGAGCAAGCCTCCTCAAACTTTTCCAAACAGGATGTTCCAAGTCTACAGAAAATTGAAGCTAAGATCATACAAGATACCACTATCGATCCAACGCTTAAACAAAAAATAAAAAAGAAATTTGATCAACATATCCTTAAAGCTAAAGCCTCGGGCAAGGACCGAGCTAATTCTTCAAATCCAGAAAAAGTTTCTGTAGAAGTTTTATTTAAAGTCGCCTCAACCCCTCGCCATAGCGGAGATTTTTTGCGTAATCTGTATTTGATTGCTGATCAATCCCCTCGTTATTCATTTGGCAACGATTTAGCTGTTTATGATACGCAGAGTGGAGTTAGGCCGGAGACTGATCCAGTAGTTATTTTTGATGAATTCACTCGTTTTTGTGATCGCCTGGATCCAAAGTTCAAAGCTGATGAAGCCCTTGCTGCTACGTTGGAAAAAATGCAAGAACTTTTAAGACCTAGAAAAGTTGTCTCCATGCATATTGCCAATCAGCCTTCTTCACAACCAGATGATTTAGCAATGAAATGCATTTTGAGGAATCAACTAAATGATCACATTCCTATCATTCTATCCCGCAATTTGTTTCAAGACCATTATGCCTATCTTGAAAATTGTGATTTATTAAAAGACAGGGATATTTATATCCAGCCTAATCGAAGTTTGATGCTCATTTTACCTCAGAATCAGACCCCTGAAAGTCAAGGTTTTACTCCTATTGGAGAAAACCTTATTAAGTGGACTGAACCTTATGATCAACTTCCGATGGCTTCAGGAGAGTTCTCCACTGATCTGAATGATCTTTTAATGGAGGACCAAAAAAAACAAGGCTTCTTACGCTTAGTGAACTGGGCTTCACATGGGCTTAAAGAAAAAGTCATTGCAAATCTTCCTGTCCCTGAATTTCAGAAAAGCATGCAAGTCCTAGAAAATAAACATACGGAATTTCTTTTTCTAGCCAGCTGTTTTTCTGGCGGGACAAACGCATCCTACATTCATACACCAGATGGGAGAGTCCCCTTCCCGACGCTTTTGAATAATGCGACAGATTCAGTAACTTTATTCGATCAAGATATTAATTTTAAAAACCTACTAGACAACGTCCAATCTCGTTTATTCAAGACTCAAGGAAATAAAGCTAATGCGGCAGTGATTGAGCGGCGTCACCTCACTAAATCTGATATGTCTCAGATTTCCAAGTTAGCTCGAGCTGATTTCCAAGCGTTTAATGTCGGAACAATCCTTTTACCAACACCTCTGATTGATGTCCCTAAAGTAGCTTATACCCCTTCTTATGATGAGGCTGTCGATTTAAGCAACATATTAAAGACACAAAAAAATGCAGGAGATTTCTCCGAAGAGATCAGAAACGATTCTAGAGGCGCCCTTTATTTATTTTCCGAGCCCACGCTTCCCATCACCCTCAAATGCCCATACATGATACATCCTTTTTTGATGTCGAGAGGAGGGAATGCACAGCATCTCATCAAAGCAATCGAAATGCCGATGTGCAATTTAGAACATTGTGCAAAGAACACATTTAATTTTTTGAATTATTTGGAGCTGCCTTCGAACACAGCATGGGATATAGATGCTTTTAAAGTGTTTGCAGTAGGTCGCATGCGTTGTAAATTCGAGTTTGTGCCACAAGATTTGGAAAATGTGGTTTTCATCATTACACCGACTGAGCGCAAATTGATATTTCGGTTCCCTGGTTCCGATGAATTCTACCTAATTCATTTCAATAGAATGACCGAAGCTCCCTTTGGTTGGCTTCAAGCTGAACCTCAAAAAATCACTACCGAAGCAGCCGTTTGCCATATGTTCCTAGGTTTTTTGGAGTCCAAATCAGATACGGAACATTTATCTAAAGTGGCACCTACAAGAGACAGCAATCAGGATTTCTTTGAACAATTGAATCCTCTTTTTTGGAATAATTCCCCTCCTTTGTTATCCCGTTTTTTAACCAGCATCTATATGAAAAATCATACTTACATTAGACCTGAGGGAGAACTCCCTGTTTCTAATAAGGTAGTTTCGGAAGTCTTTGAAATTGAAGAATGCCTTGGAGAAATTGAACAATTGCGTGGATCCCTTGAAAATGACCAATTGCGCCACTCGATTATAGACTACGCTCTGTTTTTTTTAGATAATGAATCTAAATTACCAGTTAGCGAAGCAAAACCCATCATTGAAGCTTGTCTGCAGTGCTCACAAAGCCTGCTAATGCGAGCAGTCCTAAACAATGACTTGGAAAGTATTGAAACGCTTTTGAGCGAAAATCCTAACCAAATTCATGACACAGATATGAGGTTTAATACAGCCCTGCATTACGCCATTCAAGAGCATCATGACGCAGCAGCTTCAGTTTTATTAACGAAGGGCGCAAGCCTCAATACAGTGAACTTTTTTGGAAAGACTCCCTTGATCTTGGCAATTGAAGAAGGACGAGAGGCGGTGGCCGAGTTACTTGCCGATAAAGTTTTAAATGTACAGGATGATGCAGGGAATACGCCCCTGCACTACATGATGATGGAGAAAAATATTGAAGTCGCCAAATGGCTGTTAAAAAAAGGAGCTAAAGTTGACATTCCCAACAATGAGGGAAAAACGCCGCTTCAATTAGCATCTAAAATGCAAAACAAAGAGCTTGTACGCCTAGCCTGGAATAACCAAACAAGTGATCTATAAAAAAAACCCGATCCCTCTGCCTAAGCAGGGAATCGGGTTTACAGACTTATACTTTTCGATACCCGACTTGATTTTCGTGCTGCGCAAGTTCGCGATTATGGAAATACAACATAACCGGACCGGCAATAAACAACGATGAAAGTGTTCCAATAACAACCCCAATAGTCATGACGAGTGAGAATCCAAAGATAGAAGGACCTCCTAGTAAGACCAGAGCTAGCAGCACTAGTAAAGTTGTTCCTGAAGTCATCATTGTACGTCCTAGAGTGACATTTATCGAATGGTTTAAGATTTCTTTAAACGACATCTTGCGATAGGTTTTTACATCTTCCCGAATACGGTCGAATACAATAATGGTATCATTTAACGAATATCCGATAATGGTCATGATTGCGCCGACAACCTCAAGATCGATTTGAACGGGGAAACCTAGCTTATGGAATAAGGCAAGGATTCCAAGTGTAATAATCACATCGTGAGCTAGTGCAATCACGGCGGCAATCGCATACTTAAATTCGAATCGCAGCGTGATATAAATTAAGATGCTGAGCAGTGCAATGCCTAAGCCAATTAAAGCATTATTACGCATGGATTCCGAAAGCTGACCACTCATGACTGTCCAGTTTTTGCTGAGACTTTCAAGCTGATTCTTTGGCAATTGGGTATGTCCTTCTTGCAGAGCATTGACTAACCAAACAATTCTTGGATTTGTTTGGTACTCATAAGCAACCCCTTCATCAGATGTCATTTCAGGTAGCTGGTAAAAAGGATGCCCTTTTTCTTCCATGCCTACACCAAGTTGAATGCGCAGTTGGTTTGCCTTGCTCAATTCTTGCACTTGCAAATCGTTATTAGTTGCGCCAGCAGCCAATAAACTATCCATCACTTCTGTACGATAGGAATGAACACCTGGTTTTTCCTCAACATCAACTGTCAAAGAATAGCCGCCGGTAAAATCCATGCCAAAAATCGTATTGCGCTGCGAAACAAAAAGATAAGAGCCCAGTACCATCGCTATCAGCGAAATGATAATGGCTTTCTTAGCTTGACCAATGAAATCAAAATGGGTTTTTCCGATAAATTCACACATCGATAATGATTTGTTATTCGGATTTTTTACCCATCCTGCAAAGAAATAGCGTGTCAAAAAGAGGGCCGTAAACATTGAAGAAAGAATCCCGATGATCAATGTAATCGCAAAACCTTTAATAGGACCTGAATCAAACTGAATCAGAATTAAGGCAGCGATAATGGTCGTCACGTTAGAGTCCACAATCGCACTAAAGGCTTTGCGATACCCTGCTTGAATCGCCGAAGCAATTCTCCCAGAGACTTTAAACTCTTCTCGAATTCTTTCAAAAACAAGCACGTTAGCATCGACCGCCATCCCAATGGTAAGCACGATACCTGCAATCCCTGGCAAGGTCAAAGCCGCCCCAAGATTCTGTAAAACGCCCCACATGATGAGGATGTTTAATAGAACAGCACAGGTAGCCACTAGACCGGCAAATCGATAATATCCGACCATCGCAATCACGACTAAGGCTAAGGCCACTAAAGAAGCTACAATTCCTCGAGTACGCTCTTGCGTGCCTAATTCAGCACTAATATTTTGTTCAGAAAGAATATGCGGAGTAAAGCTTAACGAGCCAGCTTTAAGATCTGCTGCAAGTTGATTGATCTCTCTTTGTGAAAAACGGCCGCTAATTGTGGCGCCTTCACGAAGAGCTGCTTTAAGGCCTGGTTGACTAATCACTTTTTGATTAAGGATCACAGCCATTCTCCAGCCTCTTCCTTGTGAATACTCTTCACGCGGAGTGCCAAGAATCTTATCTTCTGCAAATTGCGAGGTCCACGCATAGAAGTTATCGCGAGGATTTCCACTTCCTTTATTTCCATCGTAAGCACTCTTCACGTTGAATGAGAGAATGTTTCCTTGTGATTGATCATATCCAACCTGCACATTAGTCAAGCTTGCGCCTTCTAAAGCATAGTTATGGAAAACGATTAGCAGAGGATAGGCTTGATTTTCCCATTCCATGAAATCTTCCCCACGCAAAATGGCGATGGAAGAAAGCGTGTCATTAAAGGCATTGCCTACTGCAGCATCACCTGGATTAGGGAAGCGCAAACCATTGTCATAAAGGATGCGAGCAGCTTCACTACGTGGATAAGTTTGCTGGTCATCACCACCAAGTTGTCTCCATGCAATCTCATTGATTCCCTGAACATCTTTACGGTTAGTCACAGCTGCTTCATTCCATACACTTTGTAGGAACTGATTAACAGGTTGTTTTAGCGTTGGGTTATTTGGTGTGAATTTTTCATTCACAATATGGAAATACATGGCAGAAGCTTGTACAAGTTCTGAAGCCGATAAGGCTTGCGAACCTGGGAAATCGAGAATAATATTGTTATTCTCTACGCGGATCGTTCTTTCAGAAACACCCATTGCATTAATACGTGTGTACAATTCATTGGTTGCTTGCTTAATATCTTCTGGATTTGTGACTGGGCGGTTATTATGATCACGCAGACCAATACGCACAGTCTTACCACCTGAAAGATCCAAGCCCCATTTTAGAACTTTACGGTCATCTCCGCGGAAATATTTAACAAAACTCAATTTGAAATTTTCCCAAAAAGAATTCCTTGTAGGAGCTGGAACCAAGTACTTATTAGTCGCGTCTAAATCGACTTGAGCCGCATGGTAATCTTCACTCCACTTCAAGAGGTCTTCTTGAATGTGATCATCAATTTTATTTTCTGTAAGGATACGCTGTTCCACATCCGTAAAGCCAAGAACCGCGATTCTTTTGCTTCCTTTAACGTTAAAATCTTCACGTGTCGCTGTTAAAAGGGGATTAAAATACCCTTGGAGTTCAAAAATAAAATCCTTACTAAATTCGGGTCCCATGCCATAGCTTGCGCCTGAATAACCAATAAAGCCATTTTTTTGCAAAAGATCAACTAATTGATTAATATTCCCTGCCAACAGTTCATTGTCTGGGGATTTAGGATTTTCTTGATACTTCTGTATGATTGTATCCAAACCCTTAGCAATGACATACAAGGAGCCCATACTGAATCCAGTAGGAGGCGTTTCTTGATACATGGCTGGCGCATAGATCACTAAACCTAATTTTTGATCTTGCGGCGAAAGTTTATGATAAGCGTCAAAAGAGTTAATCGGGTAGTTTTCACGTACCAAGTCAGCGTGCTGAGGCACCCATGTCTGATTGAGCTGAGTCACAATTTGTTGGATTTGCTTGCTTGCAAGGTACCCAATATCGAAAGTTAAAAAGCTTTTTGGACTCGTGACTTTATTTAAATTCACGCCAAAACTTTCTCCATCCGGCAGAAGAGTTTCATCTGACATCCTTGACACAAGGGCAATCTCATTAATGATAAATTGGTTCAATTTATTTTTGAGATAGACCAGGGATTCATTCTTCGGATCTGCTTCGCGGATTTTTTGCACGTCGTCATAAAACTTGACTTGCAGGCGATCGCTATTCCAATCAATGATAAGCGATTCTACAAAGGGATTGCGCCCTTCTAAGCTTACGACTTGAACAGGGTTATTCGAAGCTGTTTTGTCAATATTTTTCTGAATTTCAGCTTGTGAAAGCGGTGCCAAACCTGCATTGAACTCAGCACTACGACTGCGCAGAATGGTAGCCGCATTTTCTAAAAGTTGCTTTTGATTGCCTAAGAGGGCAAGTTCTTGACCTTGCGATTCCGCTAACAACTCGCCATTCTCAGTTTTCTTTTTTTGCTCTTGGATAAGGGCTTCGCGTCGTGCTTCAAGAGTTGTTTTAAGTGTTTCCATTTTGGCTAAAAGCTTCTGTGAAAACCCTGCTTTGGCTCCGTCAATTTGTGTAAAGCTGCCAAAAAGTCTTTTAGCAAGCGAACTTTCTTTCCCAAGTGATTTATCAATATCGATAATTTCACGAGCTAAAAATAAGAGTTTTTCTTCATCATCTGTACTCGTTGGATTGTCGATGATTGATTGAACCATTAATCCGTTGGAACTTGGCCCTGCAAAGCCTTGCATTAACAGGGCTGCTCGATCATTAACAATTTGACGATACCCGGGGGAAATCGTGCCATCTTCCAGATACTTTGGTGTAAATTTGAAAAGCTGATCCACATCTTCAGGTTGCAAATGGACATCGATCTGCCTTGCCACCAATACCTCTTGCGGGCCATTTAGTGAAGCTCCAGCATAAAGACTTAGCTGTTCAGGAACAAAAGGAATGCGCGCTCCCGCTTGAGGAAGAAACTTTTTAAACAGCTCCGCATCATGGGTATTTTTGAATCCAACTCGAAATAGGCGGGGATCTTCTGCGTTTAATTCAATATATTCAGGCTTTATTCCCAATAGTTTATTGAACGACCCTAACCATGCCTTCGACTCATTTTCTAACGAATTTACCCGATCCGCGATTGACAAGGCTGTTTCATGAGCCCTTTTTGCATCGATTGGACTAGATAAAGGTTTGCTGTAGTAAAAAATTGTCGGCAATATATTGTAAAGAGTCAGAACAAGAACCGCTATGATCAAATATAATTGCCACCGTTTTTGTTTTTCCATCGCGATATGCTTCCTTCTATATTAGATTGAAGTGAAATATGTAACTTGATTAAATAAGGATAGCAAAAAAAAGTCCATTCTGTCCACAATGAACTATCAATCGCAAACTCTTTTAATTTTAAAGACTCAAATATTTTGGTATTCCAGGAGTTGAGAATGGCCAAAATGACGCACGCTTTTTAATTTCAAACTCCCCCACTCTTTAATCTCAGCGAACGCAGAAGTCGAATCTTCCAAGTATAAAAACCCATTTGGCTGCAAAATCTTTTTTTCATCTACAAGAGAAAGCACTTTTTCGCTAAAGGTTAAGCTTTCAGAATTTTTCCCTATTTGCGTATTATAAGGTGGATCGGCGTAAATTAACGTAAATTTTTCAGACTCGCTTTTGAATTTCTCCAAATAAGTCAGTACATCCATGCATAAAACAGTTCCCCGTGCTTCTTCATTAAATTGGCGAAGATTTTCTTGAATGCATTGGGTGCATTGACGTTGCTTGTCTACAAAAACGACTTGATTAGCCCCGCGGCTTAAAGCTTCTAATCCAATAGCCCCTGTTCCTGCAAAAAGATCTAAAAAATAGGCATCCTGAATAGATAGTTGGCAGATATTAAAAAATGCTGAACGCAATTTGCTAGACGTGGGACGCGTCTGATCTCCTTTGGGGGAAATAATTAAACGATTTTTATGGATACCTGAAGTAATACGCATGCTTATTGACCCTCCTCCGCCATTGCTTGTCCTGCTAGCCAGGAAGTCGTCCAAGCGCTTTGAAAATTAAATCCGCCCGTCACTCCATCAATATCTAGTACCTCGCCTGCAAAAAAGAGATTTTTGCAGAGGCGGCTTTCCATTGTTTTAAAGTTAATTTCATCTAAATTAACTCCCCCACAAGTGACAAATTCTTGTTTATAAGTACTTTTACCATGAATCGGGTAACAGTCCTCTGAGAGAACTTGAAGCAACTTTGTTAAACTCAAATTATCTAAATTGGCCCATTTTTTTTCTAGTGGAATGCCTGCTTTTAAAACGAGAGCTTTCCAGAGTTGACGCGGCATTCCACAGGGATTATCTGTGCTGATTTGCTTTCGTGGAGAATCGACTTTCCACTGCTGCAGGACTTGACGCAGCTTTGCGGCAGGTAAATGAGGCAGCCAATTAATGCCTAGAGAGCCTTGATAACCCTTTTGGTAAAGTTCTCGCGCGCCCCACGCCGAAAGCTTTAGAATGGCCGGACCGCTAAACCCCCAATGAGTAATTAATAGAGGCCCAGATTGAACCAATGAAGTCTCAACGATGCGCGCTTCCGCATGGTTGACTGACACACCAGCCAGTTCCTGAAGGGGAAAATTTGGAATATTAAAAGTAAAAAGCGAAGGGACCGGTGGGACAATCGTATGTCCTAAGTTTAAGGCCCACTGATGCGCCGTCGGATGGCTGCCAGTTGCGATCAACAGACGATCCGCGAGTATCGCAGATCTATCAGAAAGTTGCAGAGCGAAGCCTTCGCCACTTTTTTCAATACCTTCAATTCCTGTTTCTACTCTGAGATCAATTTTTAGTTTTCGAGATTCTTCGACCAAGCAGTCGATGATTGTTTGGGAACTATCTGTGATTGGAAACATGCGCCCATCTTCTTCCGTTTTTAGTACCACTCCCCGCTTTTCAAACCATTCAATTGTATCTTTAGGTTGAAAGTGATAGAAAGGGCCCAGCAGCGCTTTTAATCCTCGCGGATAATGCCTGACTAGCTCCTTTGGATCGAAACACGCATGAGTCACATTACAGCGGCCACCACCAGAAATACGCACTTTGGCTAAAATCTGCCTATTTTTCTCCAATAAGCACACTTGCGCAGCTGGATTTTTACTGGCACATGAAAGTGCACCAAAAAACCCGGCAGCTCCCCCGCCAATCACTACACAATTTAATTTTTTCATATGAAACGCATATGAGTTATAGTTTTGGAGCTTAACCGACGTCCACTATGGATGTGTAAAGCTTAAGACAGTGAAGAGTTTACATATCTTTTTGATTATCATCAATTTTATAGTGATCAAAGTAAAATGCAATGGCTTGTAACTATGTCAGCGTTAAGTTGAAATGTCGTGTTGGAAATTAAGTTGAAATGTCACATCCAACATTCTTATATTACCATATCTTCGTGATTTAGTGTTTTGTTAGGGGGGAGTTTGAGGGGGGCTCCC
>Ga0105044_10001552_pt1 | contig 30855 bp, 21 predicted proteins | sample MAT01_FD_78092 | JGI IMG/M metagenome (GOLD analysis project Ga0105044, IMG submission 78092) | Freshwater microbial communities from Lake Fryxell liftoff mats and glacier meltwater in Antarctica - MAT-01 | ecosystem: Environmental > Aquatic > Freshwater > Ice > Liftoff microbial mat | place...
ATGGACACAGAAGGGAATTGATCCGCGCGAGGAACGCAACGTCGTCATCGACTTCGAAGTTCCGTCCTCTTCCTTGGCGACGCCGGCAAGCGGCGTTGCCGAGCCAGAACCGGCACCACCTCCACCGAGCTTCTGGCAGCGACTCTGGAAGGACGATCTCTCGTACCTGCTCACGAACAACTACGGTCTTGCCCTGCTGATGTTGATCGCATTGGTGCATGGTGCCGGGCATTCGCTGATGCCGGGGCACGGCAAGACGATGGTGGCCGCGTATCTCGTCGGCGAGCGCGGCACGCCCGCTCATGCCGTTACGCTCGGCCTGGTCACAACGCTGACTCACACCAGTGCCGCGATCATCGTGGCCGTGCTCCTGCGGTTCGTGCTGCCCGAAGGGTCCGAGCGCACCGTCAACCGCGTGCTGATGTTCGGCAGCGGGCTGATGATGCTCGTCGTCGGCATCTGGCTGCTGTTGCAGCGGCTCGCGGGTCGATCCGACCATGTGCACTTGTTCGACATGGGACACGCGCATTCGCATGGTGGGGAACCAGTTGCCGCGCCGCGCGAGTTCAGCACCGTCCGGCTGATCATGCTCGGCATCGCGGGCGGCCTGATCCCTTGCTGGGGGGCGATCATGTGGGTGGTTGGCTGCATCGCCACGAGCCAGTTCTGGTTGGCGCTGCCCGTGGTACTGGCCTTCAGCGCAGGGTTGGCATCGGTGCTGGTCGCCCTGGGGCTGACAGTGGTCTATGCAGGCCGACTGCGGCAGTCACGTATCGGGCAATACCGCTGGGTGCGGGCGATCTTCAACGACAGGACCGTTCGCATCATGCCGATTGTCGGGGCTGTGACAATCGTCCTCATCGGCTTGTTCTTCTGTGCATCGAGCGGACTCACCGGTAACCGCTGACATCGGTTACATTGGATGCTCATCGCGCGTCGGCTCGACGCGCTTCGCTCCGGAAACCCTGCGCGTCGCGGCTCCACTACCATGAAAATCGTCGAACTGACCGCTTTCGTCGTCCGCATCCCGCTGAAGAAGCCGGTGAAGCATGCTTCGCACGTGCGTTCGGAGACGGACAACATCGTCGTCCGCTGCACGCTGGATGATGGCACGATCGGCCATGGCGAAGGCGTACCCCGCGACTACGTCACGGGCGAGACGGCCGAGAGCGCGATCGACCTGTTGAAGAGTGCGAACCTCGGCAGCCAACTCGAACAGTGCGACTCGTTCGCGGAAGTGGTGGCGTTCGCCGAGAAGCTGACGTTACCGGCAGTGCCGGGCGATACGCGCGGCATTGCGGGCAACGCGGCCCGCTGTGCCGTGGAACTGGCCGTGCTCGATGCATTCGGTCGGGCCTTCGGCGAACCGCTCACCATGGTGACCAAGCTGGCCGCCCCGGATCTGTACCAGTTCCGCAACCGGGTGCGTTACTCGGGGGCGATCACGTCCGCCCGCGGCCTGAAGGCTCGCTTCGCGGCATGGCGCATGCGCATCTACCGCTTCAAGCAGGTGAAAATCAAGGTTGGCATTGAAGGGTACGACGACGTTGAGCGCCTGCGCGTCATCCGCAGCCGCATCGGCCGCAAGATGGACCTGCGTGTGGACGCCAACGAAGCGTGGAGCGCCGCCGAGGTGGTTGACCGCATCAGCGAACTGGAGCCCTATGGCCTCACCAGCGTTGAGCAACCGGTTTCGCACGCGGAAGTCGGCCAACTGGCACGCATCCGCAAGGCAGTCAAGACGCCGATCATGCTCGATGAATCGCTGTGCGGCCCGGTCGATGCGAAACAGGCGATCGACAACGGCCTGTGCGACTTGTTTAATCTGCGCCTGTCGAAGTGCGGCGGCTTCATTCCGTCGCTGCGGCTGGCTCAACAGGCGAAACAGGCGGGACTGGGGTACCAGTTGGGCTGCCAGATTGGCGAGACGGCCATTCTCTCAGCGGCTGGCCGGCACTTCGCCTGCAGCGTTGCCGATCTGCGCTATGTGGAAGGATCCTATGATCGGCATCTGGTGAAGGAATCGCTGGGGAAGGACGACATTACCTTCGGCTGGGGCGGCGTCGCCCCGTTCCTCAACAGCATCGGCCTGGGCGTGATCATCGACCCGATGCGCCTCGCCCGTGTGACGCTGCGGCAGGAGAAGTTGCTTGCTTAACATGACTTTCACACTCGACGAACCGGGCAAGCCGGAACTGGCGACATTCGCGGCATCCGATGGTTACCCGTTCTTCTTTCGCCGCTACCCGGCCGCGGGAACCGCACGCGGCCGGGTCGTCTTCATCCACGGCGTCCAGTCGCATGGAACATGGTACTCGGCCTCTTGCGCGAAACTGGCCGAGGCGGGGTACGAAGTGCTGTTCATTGACCGCCGTGGATGCGGGCAGAACGTGAAGAACCGCGGCGACATGCCCGGCTTCCGGCGCGCGCTCGACGACATTGCCGAGTTCATCCGGGCGCTGCCGCGGGACGGGCTGCCGGTCCACGCCGCGGCTATTTCCTGGGGCGGCAAGCTCGGGGTCGCGCTGCAGTACCGGCATCCCGGCCTGTGCCGTGGCCTGATGCTGCTCTGCCCCGGCATCGTACCGAAAGTCCGGCCGAGTTTTTTCACGCGTGCCCGCATCGCTGTAGCACGCGTGTTTCGCCCGTCGAAGTTCTTCCCGATCCCATTGAACGATCCAAAGCTGTTTACAGCGAACGTGGAACGCCAGAAGTTTGTCGAGCAGGACCAACTGGGCCTGCGTTACGCTACCGCACGCATGCTGTTCGGCAGTTTTGCGCTCGACATCTACCTCAGGCGCGCCGCGAAGGGCGTCACGATCCCCCTGCTGCTGTTGCTGGCGGAACACGATGCGATCATCCAGAACGAAGGCGTGCGCGCTTACGTTGACAAGTTGCCGTCGAACGACAAGAACGTCATCGAGTACGCGGATGCGCATCACACGTTGGAATTTGAAGGCGACGATCACGCGTTCATCAACGACATGATTGCGTGGTTGAACACGCATGCCGTTTAGCGATCACGCCAACGGCGTGATCCAATGCACAAGCAAGAACCCGGGTTCATCACCCGGGTTCTTGTGTTTCAGGCCATCATTTCGCTGTCGTCGTCGCCGATCTCTACGTCGAGATCTTCAAACTCGACCAATTCGGACTCCACGTTCTTCATGATCCAGCGGTTGATATCGCGGAACATGTGCGGGTGAAGCTGGCTGGCGGTCGGATAGGCGTGAAACTGGACGTCGACCCCGGCACCGTAAAGTGTCCGGAAGTCGCGGCGGGCGTTTTCGAGCGGGACCTGCGTGTTCGACGACCCGTGCCCGACGAAGACGCGAAGCTGGCGGACATCGGGGAAGCGGAACAGCGGACCTGTCGTCGGGCGCGGCATGCTGCCGTTGAGCGAGATGATACCGGCCACCTTCTCGGGCATGTTCAGTGCGAGGCGATAAGCGAGGGCGGCACCTTCGCCGATGCCGGCGAGGTAAATCCGTTCCGAGTGAACGTGGTAACAACGGCGAGTCTGTTCCACTGCCCGGAGCATGTATTCTTCGGCGAACGAGTCGTTCTCTCCATCGCTGCCCCAGCTGTAGCATGGGGTGCCATCATCGGTGTGCCCGGCGGTGATAGGTCCGCGAAGGCTGATGCAGATGTAGTTTCGGCGGCTGATCCGCGGGGCCAACCGGAGCACCTGCTCATCGCTGCCGCCATGGCCATGGAACAGAACCACCAGGGGGTACGGGTAGTTCGGCTCGTAGCCGGTCGGCAGGAAGGTGCGAATCGGTTGGGCCTGCATGGTCGGCAGTTCCGAGGTGTAGAACCCCTCGGAAGGCGGAATTTGCCAGGTTATCGTGCTGCGCGGCATGAGGGTCAACCTGTAACGATTATGACGCTCGTCAGCCACGCCGGCTGAAAACGAGGGTCGGTCACTGCGGGGGTGGCGAGGTTTCCGGGACGGGAACATCAGCCGGGTCGTTCGGCTGCCGGACACTGAACTCGCCACATCTCAGAAGGTTCGGACAGAAGCCGGGTCGATGCTTCGCACCAAATCTACGTCGATTGTAAAAAAGTGTCAACGAACCCTGAAACGGAACTTGATGAAAAACACCTGCTACTGAGGGTGGAACGTCCGGTGGTAACGGTGGGGTCAAGCGGATTGGCCCCGAAAGACAGGAAAGCGCGCGAACTTGTACCGATGCTGCGTTTTGCACCCCCTTTTTACTTCACCCGCAAGTCGACCGCTGCCATCTCCAAGTGGTTGCGAATGTACAGGATGCCGTCAGCCAGCGCGGGGTTGTTCCATGTCTTCGATCCCTTGAGGATCTTGCGTCGGCCCAGTTCCACGAAGCGGTCGGGCCGGGCTTCCACAATCGCGATTTCGCCGAACTGGGTCAGCACGACGATCAGGTCGCCCGTCAGCAGGATCTGCCCGTGGCCGAAGCCTTCGCCCTCAGCGGGGTCGCGCTTGTCGGTCCATTTCACCGTTCCATCCTCCATGCTGATGCACTGCAGGCTGCCGTCATCGAGGCCGTAAATGTGCCCGTCGTACGCCACCGGGCTTGCGAACTTGCAGCGCATCACCGAGCGACCCGTGCTCCATGGCTCCTGAACGGCCCAGCCGTCGGCGGTGCGTTCCACCTGAAGCATGGCCCCGCCCCGCCCGTAAGCGGAAGCGATGAAAACCTGGCCCTTTCGCTCGACAACCGGCTGCAACGCGGCCACACCGGCGATGAAGCCGAGCAACGGGTTTGGCCACTGTTCGCGCTCGACCACAAGTGGTTGAGCGACGTTGATGCCGTCCGACCCCTGCGTCCGCCACGGGTGTCGCCAGCGTTCCTGCAATGTGATCGGGTCATAGCCCGCCAGGCCGCCGCCGTCGAATAGCAGCAGATGCTCTTCGCCCGCCAGACGTGCCAGCATCGGCGAGGAGTACCCGGCTTGCGTTTTCCCGGAACTGACGAGTTTCTTGCCCGTTCGTCGATCGTAGGCCGCCAGCGCATGACCGGCGGACTGCGGCGACTGCGAGCCGGGGTTGACGACGACATAGTCGCCGTAAACCAGGGGTGAAGCACTCATCGCCCAACGCAGATTGCGGTTGCCTTCAAGCGTTTCAGTCACCCACTTGGGTTTGCCGGTTGCGCCTTCGAGACAGACCAGCCGGCCCAGCGCTCCGAGGGCAAAGACATCCCCGTCGTAGACCGTGGGCGTCGAGCGCGGGCCGACACCCCCCATCGATTCGCCGAAGCGGCCGGGCCATTCGTGGACCCAGAGTTCGTTGCCATTGGCGCCGTCGTAGCAGACGACCGCTTCCTGATCGCGCCGCTGTTCCATGGTGAACAGGAAACCGTTGACGGCCGCGAAGGCGGAGTAGCCGCCGTAGGTGGGCTGCTTCCAGAGTTCGCGCGGCGGGTTGGCATTCCAATCGCGGCTGAGGGCCGGGCCATCCACAACGCCGGTGCGGTCGATTCCGCGATAACCGGGAAAGTCGCTCGATTGGGGGGTCAAGTCGACCGCCCGGCGGGGCAGGCCTGTTGTCTGCTGCCGGTGGGCGTCGACATCGTCCTCATGCGCGAGCCCCAATCGGCTCAGCCACCATGATCGGCCATGCAGAGATGGCCGCAGGTCGCCGTCGAACTCGACGCGGAACAGGATCCAGCCAACGCCGATCAGAAGAGCGATTGCAGGGATGGTGCGGCGCTTATTCCAGCCGGTGAAAAAGATGGCCCACAGCCCCAGCAGAGTCAGGGCCATGATGACGACAATGGTGCGGAACAGGAAGAACCACTGGCGCTCTTTGTCGTGCCCGGGACTATACGTGGTGGCGGCGTACAGGAACGCGGCAATGACGATCACCACCTGCGGGATGCCGACACGGAATATACGGCGGAAGATGGAGCGAAACAGGCCGGTTGGCTTTTGTGTGTGCAGCATGACGGCAATTCCCCAGGGGCACCTTCCATGATAGGTGATTCACCCCGGGGAATGGCAACCTGCGACGAGTTACCGCGGCGGCGCGATGAAGACATCGCGTTTCGGCAGTTGTTCGATCACTTCCTTCGGCTGTGCGAAGTTCGTCGCCAGCACATCGGCCGGGTTGCCGGCCAGCCATTGCGAAAGGTCGATCGATGCGTAGATGCCGGTGTTGAAACCGATCAGGATGCGTGCCATCGTGGTGCCGGTGTTTTCGATCGAATGGCCGTACCCCTGCGGGATGTAGCCAACATCGCCTGTTTCCATCTGCTCAATTCGGTAACGCCCGTGTGAACCGAACATGGTGACGCTGACGCTGCCGCTGATGATGTAGTGCCATTCGTCCGCGGTGGGGTGCCAGTGCAGTTCGCGAAGCGCACCCGGATCAAGTTCGAGGACCACGCCGGCAAACGTTCGCGAGATCGGGAAGTGCGACGAATCGACGCGCCATTCCCGGCCGCCATTGAAGACACGATGCGGCTTCTGCGCGAGCAGCCGATACTTGTGCGTAAGGGGAGGCGACGTCGATCCCTGCAGCGCCGGCGCGGCCTGTTCGGGCGGGATCGGCCCTTTCGCGAAGTAGACCTCCGTCTTGGGGAAGCTCGCGAACGCTGACTCGGGCATGCCGAAATTCTTCGCCAGCAGCGGCGCGGGCGTGTGGCCAATCCAGTCGGTCACACTGAAGGTGCCGAACTCGGAGAAGTAGCCGTTGTCGAAGATCAGGATAAAGTGGCACGCCTTGTCGCCCAGGCACTGCAGCATGTGCCCGTGACCGCGGGGGAAGTACCAGACGTCGCCCGGCTCGAAGTCGTTCGTTTCCGCATTGCCGTGCGGATCGATCACCGTCGTGCGTACCCGGCCATCCATCACGAACGCCCATTCCGCGGCCGTGGCATGCCAATGCATCTCGCGCATCACGCCCGGCTCAAGCCGCATCGAGACCCCGGCGATCCCTTTCGAGATCGGCAACTGCGAGACGGTTGCCTCTTTGCCGAAGCTGCCAACGTCGACCTTGCCGACGGACTTCTCCAGTTCAAACTTGAACGTCGGCAGTTCCTTGCCGGAGAGAAGCGGATCGGGAACATTGTTCTGAAAACTGGTGTCGCCGGCAAAGGCCGGCGGTGCGGTGGGCGAGCTGATCGAAGTGTCTGATTGAGGATCCGTACCGGCCATCGTTGCTCCCGGGGGTGAACATGGGCGCGAGGTGACGCTTTCGGGCATTCTGCGTCATTGCAGGGAGACTTTCAAGAAGCATCGGGAAAGTCCCCCTGCCAGCCGCTACTTCGCGCGGGCCTTCATCATGAAATCGGCGGCGCCCCAGCCGATCGCACCCAGGATCATCAGGATGCCGAGGATGCCGATCGCAGTGCGGCCGGCCGGCTGCCGAGCCCATGCCCCCAGGGGGCCGAGCAGGTGGGTCAGCATATCGAAGATGCGGTTGACGATGACGAACGGCCAGGCCACCAGCGAAGTACTTTCACTGACCTCGGTGGGTGTCGGAACTGCTGTTGCCCAAGCGGGCGCGATCGTCGGAGCGGGTGTGGATACGGCGAACGGCGCGGGTGCGACGGGCCCTTCGGTCGGCATAGGCTGGCCGAAGACCAATGAGAACGGATACGGCGCGGCCGGTGCGTCGATCGCCACCGCCATCGGCGGCTCCACAGGTGCGGGTGGTGGGGCCAGTCGCCAGGCCTGCACGATCTGCTGGGTGTTCACCGTACGCGCGGCAGGATACGACTGCGGCAACGTCGGCGGCAGTGGTGCGAACGACTCGGCCGGCATCGGCTCGGCCGTCGCTTCCGACATGTCGCTTTGGCCGGACGGCAACGTCAGCATCCGCTCGAGCAAAGCGTCGAGATCATCGAGTTGCTGGCGGGTCTGTTGATGCGAGGAATAAAGTTGTGTCGTCATTGCGCAGGTCCTTCCACGATCGCCGGGCCGGGCAGCAACTTCCATGTGCAGCGCTGTAGTCTAACGCAGTGGCGGCCGCTGTGGAAATGCGGGTTTCGGGCGGTGAGGGCGATATCTCGTTGCCCAGATTGCCTAATTTGCCTGCCCGTGCCGAATGAGGGTTGCGATGGCTGCTCGTTTTTATCATTCCGGATCTATTTTGCCCGGTGATTGCATTCTGGAGGGAAGCGAAGCGCATCATCTGGCACACGTACGCCGACTGCAAGCGGGTGATCTGGTCGTGCTGTTCAACGGCGACGGCAGCGACTACCCTGCGGTAGTTCAAAGCATCGGCAAACGCGTAGTGACGTTGAACGTCGGCTTGCCGATCTTCGTCAACCGCGAGTCGGGCGTGCGTTTGCATGTCGGATGCGCGATGCCCAAGAGTGACCGGGCCGACTTTCTGATCGAAAAGCTGACGGAGTTGGGCGTAACGGAGTTCACACCACTGTTGACCGCGCGAGCGATCGTACAACCGAAGCCGGCCATCGTGGAGAAACTGCAGCGTGCGGTAATCGAGTCGAGCAAGCAGTGCGCCCGAAACGTGCTGATGCAGATCCATCCGCCGCGCTCACTGCCGCAGTGGTTACGCCAGCCAGGCTGGCCGACAACGAAGTGGATTCTGCATCCCGGTGGGGAAGAACTCGCTCCCGCGGCCGATGCGGCTGAAATCGTCGCGGCGATCGGCCCTGAAGGCGGCTTCACCGATGAAGAAGTGGCTAACGCCGTTGATGCGGGTTTCGTTTGTCAATCGCTGGGGCCGCGCATTCTGCGCGTCGAGACAGCGGCCATCGGGCTGGCGGCGATCACTTCAGGCAGGGCGAGGCCAGTACCAGCGGCGGGGCATACGGCTTCAACAGCGGTGTGATCCATTTGCAGTATTCGGGGAGCATTTTCAGTCCGGTGGTCGAGTTGTGTCGGCCATCCGGCTCGAGAACCACGGTCGCCTCGATTCCGCGCTGCCGGGCGACGTACATGAAACTGTCGATCTGGGCATCGAGGTTGAATTCATCTTTGCCGGCCGACCCGATGAACATCGCGAGGTCGCCCGGTTTAACATCGTACGTTTCGAGCATCTCGATGGGGTTCTCTCGCGAGATGGCCTTTACCACTTCCTGGCGGTTGCGGCCGAACAGCGGCTCGATCAGATGCTTCTGCTGAATGTGCACCACGTTGAAGAAGCAGGCGATCATCGCGTGTGGTCGATATCGGTCGGCATAGTCGAAACAGGCAGGGTCGAAGTCGCCCACGTAGCGGTCGTTGCAATCGTGGTAGCGCCAGTTGAGCGGCGGCATGATGCCGATGACCACGCGAAACTCCTTACGGTACTTGATCGCCAGGTTATACGCGCCGAACCCGCCCATTGATGCCCCACCCAGGACATGTGCTTCGGGCTCGGGCCGGATGGAGAAGTTGTTCAACAGGAACGGGTAAACGTCGCGGATGATGTAGTTTTCGAAGCAACCCGCGCGGCTGTTGATGTAAAAACTGCCCGCATGGATGAACGATGGCCGACCGGTGATGCTGCCATCAGGTGCCGCGATCACCATCGGCGGCAGCTGCCCGCAAGCGATCGCACGGTCAAAGGCCGGGATGATGTCGAGAAAATCCTTTTCGTCCTGGATAAATCCGTGCAGCCAGATCATCAACGGATACTTCTGATCCGGGTCGTAGCCCGGAGGAAGATAAACGTACAGATCTCGATGTGACTGCAACGATTCGGACCAGATGCGCCGATCGCGGAAGTGGTTGCGAGTGTAATCGAGCACGCAGCCATTCAATTTCGCATTAAGCCGAACGACCTGTTTTCCAGTGCCAATCGTCAGCGGCCCTGCCTGCAGGAGGGAAGGAACAACAAGCAGCAACCCCGCAAACAACAGCAGTCCACGCATGCGCGATTCTCCACGCCGTCGTGTCATGGCCGTTGGGCAATGGACGCACGGTCAATGAAGCTATCGACGGCACTGACCACAAACTGAAGGGGTGGCGGAAAGATGGGGGAAATGGGATGAGTTAAAATCGACAGCGAATGCATTATCGGACAAAAAAGTAAAAATGATGAAATTGGGGCTTGACGGAAGTGTGCAAAGAAAGGAAAACAGTGAATGTAATAAAGGCCACCCGAACCGCTGTACCACCTCTCCCGTGGCCAGTCGGTTCGAGCGACTTAAAGGCTCTCGCCAGCCTCTTCAATGCAAAGGCCGGGCCACTTCGAGGATTTCTCAGTGGCTTACACCTCTCCCGCCGCAAGTAGTGGCTCTAAAGCTACTTGCGGCTTTTTTTATTTCCAGACTTCTGCAATCGGCATTTCGGATCAACATATCGATTGCAGGTTTGCGCAGCATAAATTGCACACGCTTTAAGCGGTCCTCGCCATTTCCCGACTTTGAAATCCGTTGTCGAATCCCGGGTGCAAGCCGGTATCATCCCTTTGAAGGGTGCCGGCCGATATTTCCCTCGTCGGATCGTGCCCGCTGGAAATCTGTGAAAGGACGGGTGGGATGACTGCCGATAGTTGCGATAAACAGGGCCTCGCCGCCATCACTCGCGCGATCGTCGGTACTTATACCGAGTGCAGCCGGATCAATCACTTGGGACAGATGCCGTTGCCCAGCAAGGATGCGGTGACGGGCATCCTCGCCGACCTTTCCGAGATCATCTATCCCGGCTTTGGCAAGCGGCTGGGTCTGACACTTACCAACGTCGAGTATTACGTCGGCGATCTCGTCGATTCGCTTCATGACCGGTTGGCGAGGCAGATCTCCGCCGCCATGCAGCATGAGTCGTCCAATGGGCGATGCGACGAACAGGCTGTTGAGCGCACGATGGCTTTTCTCGGCCGCCTGCCGGAGATCCGCAATGTTCTCGACCGTGATGTCGCTGCCGCCTTCCGTGGCGACCCGGCCGCGCGCAGCCACCACGAGATCATTTTCTGCTACCCCGGCCTGGAAGCGATCACGGTTTATCGTCTCGCGCATGAACTGCTGCGGTTGGGGGTACCGTACATCCCGCGCATGATGGCCGAGGTCGCTCACTCGCGCACCGGCATTGATATCCATCCCGGGGCCCAGATCGGCGACAGCTTCTTCATCGATCACGGCACCGGCGTCGTCATCGGCGAAACGTGCCACATCGGCACCGGCGTGCGGCTCTATCAGGGTGTCACGCTCGGGGCACTCAGCTTCCAGAAAGATGCCGACGGCGAACTGGTCCGCGGCACCAAGCGCCATCCGACGCTGGAAGACGAAGTGATCGTCTACGCCAATGCGACAATCCTCGGCGGCAAAACGATTGTTGGTGCCCGCTCGGTCATCGGCTCAAACGTCTGGCTGACGCACAGCGTCGCTCCCGATACGGTGGTCGTCCTCGAGAAGCCGGCCCTGCGATTGAAGGGCTCGACGCCACCGGAGCAGGGGTTGAGTTATCAGATTTGAAATGGGAAGTCGGTGCGATACAGTTTAGGTTGGACTACCGGGTTCATGGTGCGAAATGATCACTTTCATCGCTGATGATGTTGCCTTACGCGTACCGGGCGAGGTTACCTCGCTAACCGCTTTTCGCGAATGGACCAACTCCCCTGATTTCCCTGAGCGGGGCATTATCTGATGGCTGCAAGGCGAGGTCCGGGCAGACATGAGCCAGGAACAGATCTTCCGCATGTGGACATCAAGGTCGGGATTTTTTGGTTCTGAAGCACCTGCTGCGAACGGACCGCAGGGGTCGCGTTTCGACCGATGGCCTGCTGCTCTCGAACCCTGTGGCGGATATCGCAGGCAGCCCGGACTTGTCAAGAAGGAAGATCCGCGGGGCAGCCTGAGTTCACACTGGAAGTGAAGTAATCCCCCGCTTCTTCAGCATCGCGGTCAACTGATCGGCCGCGAGGCGTGGCTCATCCATCAGCAGGCCACCCATCTCGGTCAGCACGAACCCTTCAAGATCATCGCCGGACCAGCCGTCGGCTATCAGCTTCTGCCCAATCGATTCGAGTGACCTGTCACGCAGCTTGTCGGTCTGCCGCGAAATGGTACCTTCGTGCACCTTCAGCAGGTTTGCGACTTCGCGCTGGCTGAGCCGATAGCGCCAGCGAAGACCCAACAGCAGTAACTCCTGGTCTGCCACGGTCGACAGCCATTCGCGGGCCGCGGTGCAGAACGCGTCGTGCCAGCGGGTTTCGCCCGTGCCGCGCTCGGGCAACGGCATCGCCAGATCGTCTTCCGGCAGCGCCTGCACGCCTGACTGTGATCGCAGGTGCGACACGTGCCAGTTCTGGAACACGCGGATCAGCCATGGCGCGAGCGGGCGTTGACCATCATATCGGGCCATCACCGGGATCGAACCTGGCGTTTCGGATACCAGCAGATGGCTCCAAAAGTCGGCTACGGCGTTCTCCTGCTTTTCCTCGTTGCGCGGGTACAGGCGTACGGCACGCGCACGCAACGCGTCGATCAGCAGGCAGTCGCTGCGGCCCGTGCGGGTGGCAAAAAGCAGTTCCCACGCGCGGTTGTCGCTTTCGATGCAACCGCAGCAGAGGAACCAGTCGAGCACGTACAGACTCGTCAGGTACTTGTCCCACGTCAGGTCGGCGGTCTTGGACTGAAAGATGGCGTAGGTGCGTTCGAGATGTTCACGAAAGCGGGCCGACGACAAGCCGATGGACGGCATCTGCATCCGGCAGTAATGGAACAACAGCGCCTGCCTGGCGTTGGGGGGAGACGTCGATGTCATCGCCAAACTGTTTTAGCGAATCACCCGTTTCAAGGCGAGCCAGCCGGTTCGTCGGGCAGTTGTTGCCGGCCGCGCCGCAGGAACCAGACGACCGCGAACACAACTGCGATCGCCCCGATGCCGATGACCGCTTTGAGCCATGGCTTGCCCGTCTCGTGCTTGCGCCGCTGCGGTTGTTCTCCTTCCGCCTTGGGCGCGTCGCCGATCAGCAGGTCGCGTGATGTCGCATGGCCGACGCTGTCGGCCTTGATCCGATAGCTTCCCGGGACTGGCTTCGGTGTACTCCAGATGCCGCGTTCGTCGGCCTTTCCCTCGGCCACGATTTCGTTTCGCTCATTCTCAATGACGATTCGCGCTCCCTGGGCAGGGGTGTCATCGTCGAATGCGACTTCCACACGCAGCTTGTCGCCGTCGAGGCGGGCTTCCAGCAGAATCTTGTGGGCGGATGCCGGCCTATCGCTCAGAACCACCGCCAGCAGAGTCAACAACACGATTCGCATCGGTCAATACCCCAACGCTGGTAACACGAAATCTTCAACTGGTGATACACGATCGAGTGAAGGCCGACAAGGCATCACGGTTGCCCGCGAGCAGAACAGCCATAAACTGCCGGGGACGACCCCAACCATTCCTCTTCCGCGACGGTTTGCCACATGCACAACATCTTCTGGTACTTCAACGCCGGTGGCCTGCTGATGTGGCCGTTGCTTGTCCTTTCGTGGTTCGGGTTGGCGTTGATCGTCGATCGATTCCGCAAGTTGAGAGCCGGTGCGCTCATTGATCAGCCCGCCATTGACGACATCCAGAAGTTGCTTGAAGCCGGCGATCGCCAGCGCGTGATGGAGAAGTACCGCAACAGCCCGACGATTGTCCCGCGCGTCATCGGTCTGGCGATGGCGGAGTACAAGACGGAAGTGGAAGATGTGGCCGCCACGCTTGAACGCTCTGCCCGTCGGCACCTGCCGGCCCTGGGGAACAACGTCGCGCTCATCTCTACCGTGGGCCGGGTGGCGATGCTGGTGGGGTTACTTGGCACCCTGTTCGGCATGATTGCAGGGTTCGACGCGCTTGAGAAAGCTGGCTCGACGAAGTCGGCTTTGGCGGCGGCGATGCGTGTGGCGCTCATCACGACGGCGACCGGCATCCTCATCGCCATCCCCTGCGTGATGGCGTCGGCTTACTTCAGAAACAAGCTGCGCCGGTTCGAAGCCCTATGCGTCGAGATTCTCGATGCCGTGGCCCGCTCGGCCCGCATGGGGTCCGGCTTCTCGCCGCGTGCCGCAGAGGCACCTTTGCCCAAGCCCGTGGCGGAAGACAAGTTCGAGTTGCCATCGATTCTGAGCGGGAAGGTGTGACTTGCGGGCCAATGGCCCGCACGCCGAACGCGACTACTGCTTCACCCAGCGCACCGCATCGATCACCACATATCCGTCCGCATCCTTGTTGGAAATCTCGACGACGTTCTTGCCCTTGGCCAGTCGAAACTTGCCGAGGGTGGCGAACGCACCGTCGACCGTCCCCGGCTTGCGCTGGTTCACCGAACGCATCGTCGAACCTTCCGTGTGAAACACGGTCACCGGCACATTTGTCGCGCGATTTGCATTGGGCGGGTAAGCAACCAGCACTTCGTACATTCCTTCTTCCGGAATGTCCGCGGTGAAGCGGGCGGTTTGGGCTCCCTGCTTCTCGTTGGCGTCGTGCCGATAGCCGGTGCCGACGAACGGGCCGTTGGCACTGCTCGACGAACCGAAGCCGACTAGTTCAGCAGCCTCATCATCGACGACGATGCCCGAGAGCTTCTTCGGCTCGATCCTATCGGGCCGGGCGGGGCGGCTCGACTCGAGTACCTGCTTGTCGTCGAGCAACTTCTTCTTCAATGTCTCGTAGGGAACTTGCTGAACGGCGGTCTTGCCGTCGATGGCAAGGCTGGCCGCCGTGGCCGCGCTCTGGCCGAGAATCATGAAGACCGGCTCCATGCGGATCGACCCGTAGGAGATGTGCGAACTCGATACGCAGACCGGCACCAGCAGGTTCGAGCACTCGGCCTCCTTGGGCACGATCGACTTGTAGCTGATCATGTACGGCCCGCCGGGGCTTTCCTGGATGTCGCCTTCGTTCTGTACCTTGCCGTCTTTCGTCACGAAGCGGGCGCAGTTGTGCGAGTCCATGTTGTAGGAGCCCATGCCAACCGAGTCGGGCGTCACGCGCTTGCGACGGCAGTCGAGTTCCGTGTGAACGTAGTCGCCGATCATCCGTCGGGCCTCACGAACGTAGATCTGGTGCGGCCAGTTGCCGTTGTCGATAAATTCATCCTTCGGCAGGCCCCATTTGGACATCTGCGCGCGAATCGATTCGGGAACGCGCGGGTGGTTCGCCAGCGCCCACATCAGGCCCTTCTGATAGGTTTCGTGGTCCTTCAAAATCGCATCACGCTCGGCGTAGCTGGCGTCGGGGTACTTGTAGTTCCGGCCGATATAGTCGGTGCTGACGGCGCAGTTGTTGTTCGTGTCAGTCTTGTGGTTGGGCATCATGTCGGGCTTGAGCGGCAGGCGCAGGTCGCCCGCTTCGAAGTTGCGGAACAACAACTCGTACTTGGCTTCGTCGTAGCCTTCGGGCTTCGCGAACGGGACGCGGTTGGCCGGGTCGTTGCTCATGCACATGCGGTAGCAGTATGCCTGCAGCCGATGGTCGCCTTCGCCGTCCGCGGGCAGCGGTTCGGTCTCGATGCCGAACAGCAGGCCGCTTTTCGAGTCGCCCGGCTTCACGTAGGGGTCAACGTCCTTGACGAAGCGGTGCATGTGCTTGTTGTAAGCTCGTTCAACACCGTTGAGCGTCTCGCCGTACTTGCTGTTCGGTTCCCGGCCCACGTGATAGCCGACGCCCGCCAAGGCCATCAGATCGCCTTCGTACGTGGCGTCGATGAACACCTTGCCCGTGTAGGTCTTTCCCGATTCGGTCGTCATCGACACGATGCGGTTGCCGTCCTTCTTGATTCCCTTAGCGGTGCGATCGAGCCGTTCGCCGCGGACGACGTCGATCTTGTGTTCCTTCAGCATCTCGTCGTAGATCTTCGTCGCCACGCTGGGCTCGAAGGCCCAGATGGCGTCGTCCTGAGCGCGGTAGAACTTGTAGACGTCGCGCTTGCCGTGAGTCCATGATTCGGGTTTGTCGTAGTGCTTCTTGATGCGCTGGTAGAACTCGCGCGAGATGCCGCCGATGACCGCCTTGTCGCCCGAGTCGGTCCAACCCAGGCCGCCCGTCGTTAGCCCGCCGAGGTACTTGCCCGGTTCGATGACGACGACTGACTTACCAATGCGCGACGACTGAATGGCCGCCGCGATGCCGGCGGACGTGCCGCCGTAGACGACGATGTCGGCCTCGGCAGCGAGGCCGGGACTGGCGAACGCCAGGAGAGATAAAGCAGCGGAGAGCAGATGCTTCATGACGGTACCCGGATGCGGAAAGAGCAGAAAGTTGATTGCCGCTTATGATACGCTTTTCACAGCAAACCTGCATCATTCGCTCCGCCGCTGTCGCATCGATTGCTTCCGGACTGTCGACGCGGTCGCGATCCCGGTTCATGAAAGGGCGGTGACATTCTCTCCGAGGAGTTTCCATGAGTCTGCATGCTCCTGGACTGTTGCTGTGCCTGTCGTTTGCCACCGCGATCGCGCATCATGAGCGGAGCGTTTTGCCGTCCCGTCCCGTGCGGGAGAATCGGAGTAAAGCCTTGCTTCGATCGCACGCACTGCCTAAAGTGGACCCCGTGGTCCGATGTGAATTTTGACAGCGGTGCTTGGGCCCAAAGTCGCGGCTGTCAACACAACCCTGAGTCCGTTCCAAATGAGGTTTCAGATGAAAATTTCTTTGGCAGCCTTGATTCTGATCGGTTTGGTGACGGGCGGATTCATGCTTCATTTGGCGGGAAGCGAACCTCAGCAGGTTCAAGCGGACAAGAAGGAGTCGAAGCCCGACAAGAAAAAGGTCAAGGAACTGATGGACAAGAAACTGGTTCAATCGCAGTTGCTGCTTGCCGCACTTGTGAAGAACGACCTGGAAGGTGCAGCGAAGCACGCCGACGAGCTGAAGCGTATTCGCGGTGAAGCCGCCTGGTTGGTGGTGAAGACCGACCAATACGATCTGTGGAGCAAGGAGTTTACCACCAGTGCCGATCATCTGATCAAGGCAGCAACGGAGAAGAACCCGGATGCGGCCCGGTTAGCTTATCTTGAACTGACCACGACGTGCTTTCACTGCCACACGTATGTCCGCGATATCGGCGACATTCAATTCCAGGAAAACGCCCGGTAATCCCATCGAACCCACGACGGGTTGCGGTCGGTGATTCGCACAGCCTTCGTTCGATGACGTGTGCCGATGACTCCGCAATCAGCCTTTCACCACCTGACAGGAGACAACTATGCGCATGATGCTACTCGCCGCGGTCTCAGTTCTGCTGTTGACTGCACCCGGTTCACGGGCCGACAAACCGGCAAAGGACGATCCCAAACGCGATCCGCTGATGGCAGAGAAGCTGAAGTACTCGCAAAGCCTGCTCGAAGGTCTCGCGGTGAATGATTTCGAAAAGATCGAGAAGAGTGCCCAGGAACTGATGCGAATCAGCAAGGCTGCCGAATGGGCGGTCCTCAAGACCCCGACCTATGAGGTGCACACAAATAACTTCCGCCGTTCAGCGGAGGAAATCATCAAGAAAGCGAAGGCCAAGAACCTCGACGGAGCAACTCTCGCCTATGTCGACATGACCGTGACCTGCATTCGCTGCCATCAGCATTGCCGGGAAGTGCGGAACACCAGCATCGAACCATAGTCGGCCGTTTCAAGGCGGGAACCCCTTTAACGAGTGGTTCCTGCCGGATGCTCACCTTCGTCGATTGATTCTCACCAGTTGGCGGGATGAGGTGAGACTCATGTCGTTCCGGTGAGAACCTTCGCTGACTTGCGGACCGCCGGAAAAGGCAGTCCGGTCTTCCATTTCCATGCTCTTGGCAAAACGGGCGAGCCGGGTTTCGGTTAAAGTGAACCTTCCTTCCCGGTTATCTGTCTGTCGTCCCAGTGGAAATCCGTACCGGTGGGCGTACGCGATCTTGCGAAACGATTGTCGATCTCTTAGAATTTCCCCGCTCTGGGCCGAATGACCCCACCTCTCATTCTCTTACCTCCAATTCACGGGAGAGGAACTGACTACGATGTTAGACGGGCTTGCGCTGGTGCGCTCGAAGGAACTGCTTTATCAGGACGATGTCGGCCGCGATGCCTGTGGCGTCGGCGGGGTGGCTGCCAAAGAAGGCAAGCCCGCGCACGAAGTCGTCAAGAAAGCAGTCCTGGCCCTGAAAAACCTCGAACATCGCGGCGGCGTCTGTGGTGACGCCGGCGACGGTGCGGGGCTGACCTGTCAGATTCCCCAGGGCTTCTTCAAGGAAGAGGCCAAGCGCCTGAAGTTCGACCAGGCCCGCTACCTGAAGCCCGAAGACCGCCTTGCGGTCGGCGTCTTCTTCTTCCTCGACATCGATCCCTCGCGGATCGACGACGCCAAGCGCATCGTCAAGGCAACTCTTTCGGGCGGCCCCGTCAGCATCTACGGTTGGCGTTCGGTGCCGACCAATGACGACGCACTGGCCCAGCGAGCTCGCGATACCCGGCCCGCGTCGATCGAGCAGCTCATCCTGCGCACGACCGAGAGCGTGGATGAAGTCGAACGGTATCTTTACCGCCGACGGCTGGAACTGCGCAGCCGTTTCCTGGAAGCCGGGCTGAACGTTTACATCTCGTCGCTGTCGTGCCAGCTGATCAGCTATAAGGGGCTGATGACTTCGTTCCAGTTCGCGGACTTCTATCCCGACCTGGCCCGGCCCGACTTCGAGACCGGCATCGTCATCTTCCATCGCCGGTATTCGACCAATACCTACCCGCAATGGACGCTGGCCCAGCCGTTCCGCCTCGGCTGCCACAATGGCGAAATCAACACGATCCGCACCAACCGCAATGCGGTGCATGCCTACTCGCGGGGGCTGAAGCCGGCCCTGCCCGGCAACGGCGACCTGATCACGCCGAAGCAGAGCGACTCCAGTTCGCTGGACGAATGGGTCGAGCATCTTGTGCTCGAACGCGGCTGGAGCATCATGCGGGCGATGCGGCTCGCAGTGCCCCCGGTCTGGGATTCCGAAGAAGACTACTGGGGCCATGACGCCGTCGACATGTTCGCGCACTGCCGGCGCGCCTACGGCAGCCTGTGCGCCTGGGATGGCCCGGCCGGGTTGCTGGCGACCGACGGCCGGATCATGATCGGCCAGGTCGATCGCATGGGCCTGCGCCCGGTGCGCTGGTGCAGCGACAAGCGCGGCTGGTTGTACATCGGCAGCGAATCGGGCGTTTTCGGTCTCGATACTCATTCGATCGTCGCCAGCGGTCAGTTGCAGCCCGGGCAGATGATCGCCATCGATACGGCGACGGGCGAACGGCTCGACCATCACCAGATCATGGCGAAGGTCGTCGAGGAAGTGAAGCAGACCGAAGTGCTGCCGCGCGGCTTCCAGTCGATGCATGACCTGAATCGTGCGGAAATCATCATCCCGGAAGGGTTCGACTTCACCTCGCAGACCGATGACGCGATCGGCGCTATGCTCTCCGAACGCAAGTGGTCGCTGGATCACCTGCTGCAGGCGTCGGGCTGGGACTTCGAGCGGGCCGGGTTCGTGAAGGACATGGCCAAGCTCAGGAAGGAGCCGCTCAGTTCCATGGGGCATGATCGCGTGCTGACGCTGTTCTCCGCGCATCACCCGACGCTTTTCAAGTATCTGCAGCAGACCTTCGCCGAGGTGACCAACCCGCCGATCGACCCGTACCGCGAAGGCGGTGCGATGTCGCTGTCGACTTACCTGGGCAAGCCCTCTGGATTTCGGAATGCGGAATTCGGAATGCGTAATTCGGAATCGACGCTTGACGATTCCGAGTTCCGAAATCCGAATTCCGAATTGCCGATCAAGCAGATGGAGATCTCCGCCCCGGTCGTGAGCGACACGACGATCGAGGACATCCGCCGGAACGAAGTACTGGCCTACACGACCGTCGATGCGACCTTCCCGCTTGAAGGCGGGACCGATGCCCTTCGCGCCAGTCTGGTCCGCCTGCAAAGCGAGGCCGAGAAGGCCGTGCATGCGGGCTACCGCGTCATCTGCATTTCGGACAAGGAATCGTGCAACCGCGGCATCGTGCCGATCCCGTCGCTTCTGGCGCTGGGGGCCGTGCATACTTACCTTTGCCGGCAGGGCCTGCGCGACCGCTGCTCCCTCATCGTGCAGGCGGGCGACGTTCAGGAAGGCCATGACATCTGTTGCCTGATCGGCTTCGGCGCGGATGCCGTGCATCCTTACATCATGCTGCGGATCGTCAAGAACGGCCTGACGTTCAAGGAAGGCGATACCAAACAGGAAGTCAGCCTGTCGAGCCATGAGTGTCTTGAGAACCTGTTCGCCGCGCTGGAGGACACGATCAAGAAGGTGATTGCCAAGATGGGCATCACCACGATCGAAGGTTACCGCGGTGCCCAGTTGTTTGAAGCGGTGGGCTTCGGTCCCGAGTTGATGGAGTTCCTGGGCGACTTCCCGTCGCGAATCGGCGGCATCGGCTTCGCTGAACTGGTCGACGACGCCGGCTGGCGCATTCAGCAGGCCGAGAAGATGACCGTCCTCGGCCGTAACCGCGACTACCATGCCTTCAACGCCAAGGTCCGGATGGCCCTTCGCGACGCGGTGAAGGAAGCGCACCCCGAACCCGAAATGGGCGGTGGCGAACTCGCGTACACCGCGCCGCCGCGGGAGAAGGATCCCGAAGCGCATCACCGGGTTGCCGAGAAGTTCGTCAAGTTCACCGACATGATTTCGGCACGGCCGGTCACGGTGCTGCGCGACCTGTTCCTGATCAAGCGTTCGAGCAACCCGATTTCGGTCGACCAGGTGTTCCCGTCGATCGACTTCATCCGCGGCCACTTTCGCGGCGCGGCGATGAGTCACGGCGCGTTGACCGGGGCCAGCCATCAGACGATCGCGGCGGCGTTCAACGAACTCGACGGCCTGTGCAACAGCGGCGAAGGCGGCGAAGCCCGCTTCCGCAACGATGCCCCGGAACGTCCTTGGGGGCCGTTCTGGGAGAAGATTCTCGCCCAGCGGGCCGAGCATCCCGAGATCTACACGCTCGATGGCGATCTGCGCAGAAGCCGATTCCGCAGCCGCATCCGGCAGGTGGCGTCGGGCCGGTTCGGTGTTGATGCCGAGTACCTGATCAATGCGGACGAGATCCAGATCAAGATGGCCCAGGGCGCGAAGCCCGGCGAGGGCGGCCAGTTGATGGGCAAGAAGGTCACCGCCGAGATTGCCGAGATCCGCTACGGCAAGCCTGGTAACGACCTGATCAGCCCGCCGCCGCACCACGACATCTACTCGATCGAAGATCTGGCACAGCTGATCTATGACCTGAAGGCGGTCAACGTCGGTAAGCCGGTTTCGGTGAAGCTGGTGGCCGTGGAGAATATCGGCACCATCGCGGTCGGCGTGGCCAAGGCCGGGGCCGACATCATCGAGATCGACGGCATCGACGGCGGCACCGGCGCAGCGATGGTTTCCTCGAAGGAACATGCCGGCCTGCCAAGCGAGATGGGCCTGGCGGAAGCACACCAGGCGCTGGTGACCAACGGACTGCGCACGTCGGTCGTGTTGCGTGTGGGCGGCGGCATCAAGAACGGGCACGACGTCATCAAGTACGCTCTGTTCGGGGCGGACCAGTTCGTCTTTGGCCAGGCGCTGATGGTCTCGGTGGGCTGCATCGTCTGCAAGTCGTGCCATATCCCGAACTGCCCGACAGGAATTACCGGTTCGCCCGAGATCTTCAAGGGCCACCCCGAGCACACAAAGGCCTACCTGTTCTCCGTAGCCCAGGAAGCCCGCACGATCCTCGCCAGCATGGGCTTCCGGCACATCAGGGAGATCACCGGCCGTGGCGATCTGCTCATCAAAAATCCGAACCTGAAGGGGCGGGCGGCGCTCGTCGATGTCTCACGCTTCATCCGGCCGGAGATGGCCATCTCCGAATTGGATAAGAACTTCCCGCAGACAACCGGCAGTTTCGGCGTCTGTGGCGTTTCGACCGAGAAGACGCTGAACGATCGAATTGTCGAGGCCGCGAAAGACGCAATCGACGTCTGCATGAACGCGGACCTGGTGTTCCGCATCCGCAACAGCGACCGCTCGGTCGGGGCGACCGTGGCGGGCCGGATCGCCAAGTTGTACGGCCGGGAAGGCATCCCCAACCATCGCCGGGTGAAGGTCCGCTTCGAGGGTGAAGCGGGTCAGAGCTTCGGTGCGTGGTGCCTCAACGGGCTCGATCTGGAACTGATGGGCTTCGCGCAGGACGGCGTCGCCAAGGGAATCTCCGGCGGCACTGTCGTCATCACCCTCGACTACGCTACCTCGGACTACGGCGGCGAGATTCAGAGCGTCGCCGGCAACAACGTCGGCTACGGGGCGACGGGCGGCACGGTCTACATCGCCGGTCGGGCCGGGCATCGCCTGGGCATCCGCAACTCGGGGGCGACCATTGTTGCCGAAGCGGCCGGCAAGTACGCCTGCGAGTACATGACGCGCGGCCGGGTGCTGATTTTGGGACCAATCGAGAACGAAGTCGGCTCGGGCATGACGGGCGGCGAACTTTTCGTCTGGGACCCGGACAGCGACCTGCCGAGCAAGCTGCATAGCCGCAGCGTGGCCGTCATCGACTGCACCTATGTCGATTACGAGTGGATCCACCCGCTGATCATCCACTACCACGCCCGCACCGGCAGCCGGCAGGCGGAAGCGATCCTGAAGAACTGGACCGAAGTCCGCCGCAGCCGCAAGCTGCGGAAAGTGCTGCCCTTGGCGGTAGCGCGCAAGATGGAAGACTACGCCGCGACCGGAACGAACGCGGGGTAAGGGCACGAAGAATTGAATGACATTGTCAGTGAATGTGGTAGTCGGAACTGCGACCGTCGGGGAGTGATGTCTCCCCGGCGGTCACTGAACTGACAATGTGAATCCTGTCCACCGAAGTGCCAGGAGGACCTCCGATAGAGCGGGAACTCCACTGTACTGTAGTATGATTCACCCAGCCCGGTATTCGCAGCAGCACTATTTTTCGCCAGTTTCTGATGCACGGCCATGATGACCTCCCTGCCAATCGACGCGACTACTGTACCGTCCCTCACTCTTGTGATGGATCGTGCTTTGGCCGATATTCTCTCGCAGCTTCAAGAACTTCGTTTTCATGCCGACAGCGAAAGCACCGGCGATGTCTGCGCGTCCGAATACGCGTTTGACACCGGCGTCAGGGTTCTTCGCGACGCCGCCGCTGCGTGCGCCCGGGCAGGCCGATCGATTCCACGAGGGCGGGCGTCGACGGACGATGAGGGCGGAATTCAAGTGCAGTGGATCCGGACATCGGCCGGTGTCAATTTCGTCGTTCCAGGTGTTGACTCACGTCCGGGCTACATCTACCACGAAGTGGGCGACACCTACGGAACCTGCCCGCCGACTGCTGACAATCTTTCCCGTTGGCTCAGCGAGATCGATTGAAGTATTGATCCACGGAGCCCGCCCTGAGCCATGGAACCGCTTGCCTGCAATCAGATCGTGTTTCGAGCCCTCAGACCCAGTTGGGTGGATCGGCAAACGATGGATGTGCTTCCAATCGCGTTCGTGCGGCGACCCATCGAAAGCGGCTTATCCGTCAATGTCGCGTCAGCGGAATCGTGTTCGAAGACGCTCAGGAGATGCGGAGTAGGTAGTCTGCACGTCGGTCGGATCCGGGATCTGGGTCTTGATGTGGTGGTGGACAGTCACCCCCATGCCGAAATCGCGGGAGTGCCGACGGATATCGAGAATCCCGCCGAAGCCAACCGTCTTGCTTTCAGCCTTGCACGGCGGACACGTTTCGTTCCGCCGGATCTATACACCAACCCTGCCGCATCGTGAGTCGGCCGGATTTAATTCTCCTTCGGAAGTTCCCTTCATGTTCAACCTTCCCGCCGTGCAGACAGCGATTCAGGCAAGCAATCTTGATGGCTGGCTGCTTTACGATTTCCGCGGCCTCAATGTACTCGCCAAGCGAGTCGTCGGCATGCCCGCCGACGCACATACGACGCGCCGCTGGTTCTACTTCGTTCCCGCGAAGGGCGAACCGACGAAGTTGGTGCATCGGATCGAGCAGCAGTCGATCGGGCATCTGCCGGGCACTTCCACCGTCTACCTGAAGTGGCAGGAACTTGAAGCGGGCCTGCAGGGACTGCTGAAAGGCAGTAAGCGCATCGCGATGGAGTACACGCCCCGCAATGCCAACCCCTATGTTTCGCGTGTCGATGGCGGGACCATTGAACTGGTGAAGTCGTTCGGCATTGAGATTGTCTCATCGGGCGATCTGATTCAGCAGTTCGAGGCGACGTGGGATGATGACCAATGGGCGATGCATCTGGAGGCCGCCAAGCATACGCGTTCCGCTTACGATGTCACGTTCGCATTCATTGCCGAGCGCATCAAGGCGGCGGGACAGGTGATGGAAACCGAAGTGCAGGCCCGCATCATGCAGCACTTCGCTGAACACGGGATGATTACCGATCACCCGCCCATCGTCGGCGTCGGCCCGCATTCAGGCGATCCGCACTATGCGCCGAACACCGAATCCGATACGCCGATCAAGGCAGGCGATTTCGTGCTCGTCGATCTGTGGGCGAAACTCGACAAACCAAACGCCGTCTACAGCGATCTGACGCGAGTGGCATTCGTCGGCTCGCGCGTTCCCGAGAAGTACACGAAGATCTTCAACATCGTGGCGGCGGCCCGGGACGCGGGCATCAACTGCGTGAAGCAGGCCTACAAGGCCGGGCGCGTGCTGCAGGGGTGGGAAGTCGACAAGGCGACGCGCGATGTGATTGAGAAGGCGGGCTACGGGGAATTTTTCTGCCACCGCACGGGTCACTCGATCGGGCAGGAGACGCACGGCAACGGTGCGAACATGGATAATCTCGAAACGCGTGAAGAACGCCAGGTGATGCGGCAGACCTGCTTTTCCATCGAACCCGGAATCTACCTCCCGGAGTTCGGCGTGCGCAGCGAAACAAACGTGTACATCGACAAGGATGGCGGCGTGCACGTGACGGGCGGGGAGTTGCAAACGGAAGTGACGACAATCGGATAAAGCAAACGGGCTCCCCGTCGGGGAGCCCGCTAAACGAATCGATCACTTTGTGGTCTTCTTCGGGTCTTCCTTTTTCACGTCGGGCTTCTTGTTGCGTGAGTCGCCGGGCGGGTAGCCGCGGCAGGTGGGGTCGGCGACGATGATGATCGCGCCGTCTTCCTGGTCGTCTTTCTTCGACGACACGTTCACGTAGTAGCCCCACGGCCGACCGCTGGCTTCGAACATCTTGTCGAGCACCACTTCCAGCGGTTCATTCATCGACTTGAACTTGATGCGCGTGGTCAGCGTGATGCCGGCCTTGGGGTCGGGCTTGATGCGCGGGGCACCCACCTTCTGGCCATCGATCTTCGCATCGCGGACCGAAGGAACGATCTCGTCAATGATCTCGCGGAGCATCATGCCGCCGCCATCGGTGCTGTCGATGGAGATTTTGGCCTTCAGTTTCTTTTCGCGGGTCAGTTTCGCGGCGGCGCTGTCGGGCGGGCCGTCAGCGGCGACGACGTCACTGCTTGATGTGGTGATCAGGCACGCGGAAACGACCAGGATCGCACCAAATAAAAGACGCTGCACGATGGAGCCCTTTGGAAGAGGAAGAGTGTGTGAACGACAAGGGTAATTCACGTTAGACATCAAACACCCGAAAACAGTTCCCGGACCGCGGTTCGCAAGCCGTTTCGGCCCTCGCAGAACTGCATCCGATTCATAAAATTTAACATAGCAACAATCGAGTTGAAAGGGGTCGACATTGACGGAAGAAATCGCACCGGACATGCCTCCGCCGCCGCCAGGCGACACGCCGCTGAACGGCTCCGCCGGCGGGTTTGATTCTCCACTTCTTGATATCGAGCATGAGCTGCGAGACAGCTACCTGACGTACGCGATGAGCGTCATCGTCAGCCGGGCGCTGCCGGATGTACGCGACGGATTGAAGCCGTCCCAGCGGCGCATTCTCGTTGCGATGCACGACTTGGGGTTGGGGCCGACCGCGGCCACCAGCAAATGTGCCGCCATCGTCGGTGAGACGATGAAGCGTTACCATCCTCATGGCGATGCCTCGATCTACGACTCGCTCGTCCGCATGGCCCAGGACTGGGTCATGCGTGCCAAGCTGGTTCATGGCCAGGGGAACTTCGGTTCGATCGCCGGACTGCCGCCCGCCGCGCACCGATATACGGAAGCCCGCCTGACCGCCGTTGCCGGGGAGATGATCCAGGATCTGGAACGGGAAACCGTCGACTTCATCGACAACTACGACGGCAAGTACCGCGAGCCGCTGGTGCTGCCGAGTAAGTTTCCCAATCTGCTCGTGAACGGTTCCGATGGCATCGCTGTCGGCATGGCGACCGAAATTCCGCCGCACAACCTGCGTGAGGTCTGCACTTCGCTGATCCGGCTGATCGACAATCCCGATACGTCGCTTCTGGAACTGATGGCCGATCACGGCAACGGCGACTGCGGCGTACGGGGGCCTGACTTCCCGACCGGCGGCATCGTCATGGGCCAGCAGGGGATTCTCGACGGCTACAGCTCCGGACGCGGCAAGATCACGCTGCGAGCGCGGGCGGACGTCATCGAAGGCAGAAAAGCCCAGATCGTCATCAAGGAAGTGCCGTTCCAGCAGACACGCAACCGCCTGTCGGCCGAGATCGGCAACCTGGTGAAGGATGAGCGCATCAAGGGGATCGAAGAGGTTCGCGACGAAAGCGCACCGCGACTGGGCGAGCCGGTCCGCATCGTCGTCTATCTCAAGAAGGACGTCGATCCGCATCTGGTGCTGACCCAGCTTTACCAGTTCTCGTCGCTGCAGAAGACCGTCAGCATTATTCTCCTGGCGCTGGTCGAGGGCCGGCCGAAGGTTCTGAAGCTGAAGGAGATGATGCAGGAATTCCTGCGTCATCGCGTGACGGTTATCCGCCGGCGCACCGAGTTCATGCTGCGTGAAGCGAAGAAACGCGGGCATGTGCTCGAAGGGCAGTTGATCGCGATTTCGTCGCTGGATGAAGTGATCCGCATCTGCCGGGGTTCGCCCAACCGCACGGAAGCAAAGACGCAGCTGCAGGCGATGCAGGTTTCCGCCGCCATGCTGCAGCGCGCGATCGGCGACGAAGCATTCACAGCCCTGACGCGCGAACTCGGCACCGCGGCCAGCTACCAGATGACCGAGCAGCAGGCCGAGGCGGTCGTTCGGCTGCAACTGGGGCAACTGGCAGCGCTCGAGCGTGACGAGATTTTCAAGGAGTACATGTCGCTGCGCGTGCTGATCATCGGTTACGAGACGCTGCTGAGTACCGAGCAGAACATCCTCGCCGTTGTCCGTGGCGACCTCGAAGACATGCACACGAAGTACGGCGACGCCCGCCGGACCGAGTTCGATCAGGCCGTCGGCAACATCAACTACGAAGACCTGCTGGAAGAGCAGGATCAGGTCGTCAGCATCAGCCACAACGGCTACATCAAACGGCTGGCGATGAACACGTATCGCGTGCAGCATCGCGGCGGCAAGGGCGTGCAGGGCGGTGCCCGCGAAGACGATTTCATCGAGCATTTCTTCGTCGCATCGACGCATGCGTATCTGTTGTGCTTCACCAACCGCGGACAGATGCATTGGTTGAAGGTCTACAACATTCCCGAAGCATCGCGCACGAGTGCGGGTCGATCGATCGCCAACGTGCTGTCGCTGAAGGAAGAAGAGAAGATCTCCAGCGTGATCCCCGTTCGCAGCTTCGAGGGGGAATTCTACCTGTTGATGGCCACGAAGAATGGCCTGGTGAAGAAGACCCCGCTGATGGACTACAGCCGGCCGCGCGAAGGCGGCATCATCGGCATCGCGCTCGAAGAGGGCGATTCACTGATCGACGTCTGCCTGACGAAGCCGCTGGATGAAGTGATCCTGAGCACGCGCATCGGCATGGCGATCCGCTTCAGTGAGAGCGATGCGAGGCCGATGGGCCGGAACACCCGCGGCGTGAAGGGCATCAACCTGGGCGCGAGCGATTACCTCGTGGGTATGGTCGTGGCCGACCCGGACGGTTACCTGCTGACGGTGTGCGAGAACGGCTACGGCAAGCGGACGCCGTTTGGCGCGAACACGGTCGGCGATGAGGTCGTGGAAGAAGAGGGGACAGGGGACAGGGTTCAGGGGGCGGAAGAAGAAGGACCGGCAGAAGCGATAGTCGAATCGGGTGAAGAATCTCCACTGTCCCCTGACCCCTCACCCCTGACCCCTGCTTCCGGAATGAAGTATCGCAAGCAGCGTCGTGGCGGTAAAGGGTTGCGGGACATCCGCACCACGGACCGCAACGGCCAGGTAGTCGGCATCAAGGCAGTGCGCGATACCGACGACGTGATGCTGATTACCCACAGCGGCATGGTAAACCGTACTTCGTCGGCGGGGATCCGCATCACGGGCCGAAACGCGCAGGGTGTGCGGCTGATGAATGTGGATGCCGGCGATCGCGTGGTGTCGATCGCGCTGGTGGTTCGAGAGGAAGTGGATGAAACGGTGGCCGATGCGGAAACACCAGCACCGCCTGACGGCGATGGAGCGAGCACGGCGCCGCAGGAAGGAAACTGAGATTGCGGATGGAACGTGGCAGCAACAGTCGTCATTCATGAAGTTGCGTATCAATCCATGAACCAGTGGATTCGTTCGCTTTCTCCCAACGTGGACGATTGTGCCCGTCTACGGCCGGTCTTGTATGACGAACTGCATATAGTATTGGCTCGTTCAAACGGGAAACTGCCCACATCAGTGCAGGCGGCAGGTTATCGCCCGCAATTGTGGTATTGCCCGATCGGCGGACGATTCTGGTGCGTCTGTGCGGTGCGACAGTCCCGCAACTGGCTTGAACGGATTTTTCGGAGAAACGGTCGCGCCGAAGTCATTATCTTGCAGTTTCGGCGCGAAGTGCCTTCTCCAGCCGTTCTTTCATCACTGATACGGGAACTGCGTTATCGAGGGTAGCCAGCTGACGTTTGATGATCTCAACATCGGCGTCCGTCCAAGGCGCATCGAAATCCGGAACGCCCGGGAAAATGGGGCCGACAAAACCAATCGGCCTGTCGTCATCGGATACAGTCGTCGCCCCTCCAGGGTGCTCAATCAGCAACTCATTGACCAGCGCTGCCGGCAGCCGGTCTTTCTCCGTACGGGACCAATCCCGAATCGCAAGTTCCGGCCGCTGTTTGGATTCGGTCCGCTTTTCCCGGTGACCGCTGTCGATCTCGGCCATCACTGTTATCCGCAACCGTTCCAGCAATGTAAACAGTGTACTCAAGCCGTTCATCCGTCTCAAGTTCTACCCTGGAACGGGCCGAACGAGCATCGGCCCATTCGCGCGATGTTCTTTACGAACTTCCCCGTTTTCCCGCTTGGCGCACCGAAAAACCCGACGCTAGGATAGGGCCGTTCATTTTCGCCTCCCCGAGTTACACTCTGGATCCCGCCATGGCGCTTTCCCTCACTGCTCCCATCGTTTATGACGACATTCAGGAAATCGTGCTTCTCAAGCCGCTTAAAGTCTTTCTGCTTCGCGGGTATGCCGGCGATGAGATCGTCATCAAGGCGGACGCCGTGCAGGCCGGGCATGTCAAGTCGGCCGGCGTCGTCGTCAAGGCGATTGACCCGGGCGTGAAGATGAAGGTGCTGACGCCACCCGAGATCCTGGAACTTCGCAACTACGTCGAACTTTACCTGGCCGTCATGGATGTCATGGGTGCTGTCATAGTGACCGACCCGGAGCGGGCCGCCATCGACAGCCTGCGGCAGTTGTTCGCCATGCCAGGCAACGTGACGATGATGAAGATGAACAAGCAAACGCTGCAGGACCTGGGCGAAGCGTTCAACATGCGCTCCCAGGGAGACAAGGGTCCTGTCAAGCAGTTCATCACGGCGCTCAAGTCCCCGGGCGGGTTGGAGAAGCTCGGCCAGGTGATCGCCGCCGACATGTACAACGGCAACACCGACCGCTTCTGCCCGCTGGAACCCGGCGTCCCACCGATGCCGCCGCTGTCGGCAGGCAGCCTTTCCGTTCAGTTGAAAGTGGTTGTCAATCCCGGCAACGTCATGATCATTGTCGGCCCGACCGGAGCATTTTCAGCATCGCTCCTGGACTATGTCGACCCGCAGTCGCAGTTCAAGGATTCGACACATACGCTGGCGAACCAGGAAGCGGGACAGGTCTGGCCCGGGCGGACACTGATCGACAAGACCGCCCGTCATGCCTTTGCCAAGGACGTGATTGAGGACCTTGAAAAGATCCTTCATCCGAAGAAGCACAAGTTGAGCCTCAAGACCAAGCTGGGCAGCGATGCCGTCAAACGGCTCGAAGCGGGGATGCTGGAAGCGGTCAAGCTGATCAAGCGGGCGCTGGAAGTGAAGTACAATCCCGCAAAATGGAACTCGGTGCCAAGTGTGCGCGATCGCTATCAACTGCTCTGCCAGATCAAGTAGCCGTCGTGTGAACTGTCGGTCCGGCTTTTTCGAGAGTTGCGTTGGCAGCCGGCCGTCTCCGTCGTTATGATTCTAATTGGTGAGTTACGCTGGTCGCGGCAATGTTGGCATCCCGGTTCGGGTACGGGTTATGAGTGCGCAGGTCTTCTGCCCCAAGTGCGATCGATCGTGTCGGATCAAGGAAGAGCTACTGGGTAGGCGCGTCCGTTGTCCCGGTTGCCAGGAAGTCTTCAAGGCCGAGGAGATCCCGGTTGCCGAGTCGGATGATGATCTTCCCGATTTCACTCCGCCACCGATGCCGGCTCTGAAGGAGCAGGAATCACGCAAACCGGAGCAACATCGGCCGCCCTCCGGTTCCGTGAAGCCCATGGCGAGCCCTGGCAATCCGTTCACTGAAAGTTCAAAGTTGCCGCCGGTCGCGGCCGTGGATACGACCGCGTTCGACTTCGATCTGGACCGTGAACTGCCGCCCCCGCCAAGAAGTCGTCGGCGGCTGCTCCCGGCGACGGCAGGGACGACGA
>Ga0105044_10001559_pt1 | contig 30765 bp, 25 predicted proteins | sample MAT01_FD_78092 | JGI IMG/M metagenome (GOLD analysis project Ga0105044, IMG submission 78092) | Freshwater microbial communities from Lake Fryxell liftoff mats and glacier meltwater in Antarctica - MAT-01 | ecosystem: Environmental > Aquatic > Freshwater > Ice > Liftoff microbial mat | place...
CACGCAGCACGCGCCGGTGGGCTGCGGGCAGGAGTCATTGTTGCAGGTGGTTCCGTTGCCCCGGAACTGGCCATCACGCTCGCGGCACTGGGCCGCCGTCAGCACAACGCACGTGATGCCGTTGGGAGTCCGCACGCAGCACGCGCCTGTGGGCTGCGGGCAGGAGTCATTGTTGCAGGTGGTTCCGTTGCCCCGGAACTGGCCATCACGCTCGCGGCACTGGGCCGCCGTGAGCACAACGCACCTGATGCCGTTGGGAGTCCGCACGCAGCAGGCCCCGGTGGGAGTGGGCTGCGGGCAGGAGTTTGGACCGCAGACAGTACCGTTGCCGCGGTATTGACCTTGGCGTTCGCGGCATTGATCGGCCGTCAGGATGACGCACTCGACACCGCCCGAGGCGGTGCGGACACAGCAGGCTCCGCGGCTGGGGGGTGGAGTGCAGGTGTCGTTTCCGCAGACGGAGCCGTTGCCGCGGTAGAGGCCTCGGCGTTCGCGGCACTGGGCGGCCGTGAGGATCACGCATTCGATGCCGCCATTGGCACTTCGGACGCAGCAGGCCCCGCGGTCGCTGGTGGAGATGCAGATTTGCGGCGAGCAGGCCGAACCGTTGCCACGATATTGGCCGTTGCGCTCGGTGCATTGAGCGGCGGTGAGGACGACGCACTGGATGATGCCGTTCTCACGGACGCAGCACGCGCCCGTGGCCGGGGGAGGAGTGCAGGTGTCGTTACCGCAGACCGTGCCGTTGCCGCGATAGACCCCGTGGTCGGCGAGGCAGTTGGCTTGCGTGCGGATGGTGCACGTAACGCCGTTGGGCGTGGTAATGCAGCAGGCTCCGGTCGGGGGCGGCGGGTCGCAGATGCCGTTGCCGCAGACCGTGCCATTGCCGCGATAGACCCCGTGGTCGGCGAGGCAATTGGCCTCGGTGCGCACCGAGCACGAAACGCCGTTGGGCGTGGTGATGCAGCAGGCTCCGGTGGGCGTGGGTGGGGTGCAAACGGTCGCGCCGCACTCCGAGCCATTGCCGCGGTACACGCCGCCTTCGCGGATGCAGGCGGCTTCGGTGAGGCGGACGCAGGTGACGCCGTTGGGGGTTGTAAGGCAGCAGGCGCCCACGGGCGTTGTCGAACAAATGGTGTTATTGCAGACGGTGTTGGGGCCGCGGAAGATGCCTTGGCGGGCAATGCAGTCGGTAGCGGATGTCACGATGCAGGTGACCGCGCCGCCGCTCAGAATGCAGCAAGCACCCTGTTGGGCCGACGCCGTCGGACTGAAGACGCTGCAACACAATGCCGCCAGCGATACCCCGAGGGTCGCCAAATTGGACAGAAATCGCATGAGAGTCCTCTCTTTCTTTGAAACGCCGCTCGGCCCACCCACCCAGCACCTACGGCTGTGGAGTGGCTCGGGATGGCATCGGCGCGACAGACGCCGATGTGCACGAGCCGTCAGTATCATGGAAGACGAACGAGTCCGCAATCGCATTGCATGGATTCCGTTGAAAATGCGCCTCCTTCGCCTCCCGGGACAAGTGGATTTTCATCTGCCCGCAAAACCCCTGTTGATGATCCCGGATTGCCCTTTCCCACTTTTTCGCTAACCTGTGGATCGCTATGCCGCAACCCCGCCCGTCCACCGTCCGCCCGTCGACCCCGCTTACCACGCCGCCGTTGGGCTCTTGGTTGGCGGCCGCCGCGGCACTCGCCATCGCCGCCTCCGCCTCGGCGATGTTGTGCCTCCACCATTTCGGGGCGTTGGCGTTGCCCGGGTGCGGGGCGGGAAGCCCCTGCGACCAAGCCGCGCGAACCGCGTTTGGAGCGGTTCCCGGGCTTGGCTGGCCGGTTTCCTTTGTGGGCGCGGCCTACTTCAGCGGGTTGCTTGTGGCGTGGCTTTCCGGGCGGGGGCGTTGGAGCCGGGGGCTTTGGATTGTGACCTGGTTGGGGGTTGCGGGTTCGGTGGTGTTTTCGATCGCGGCGGTGGCCTTGAAAGTGCCGTGCGTCTACTGCTTTGTTGCGCACGGAGCCAACCTTGTGTTTGCCCTGATTCTCCATTTTTCGGTCCGGAGGTCGGGTGTTCATCGGGGGTGGCAATCGGTCGTCGCCACGGTGGTGGGTTTGTCCACTTTGGGGGTCCTTGTTGTTGCGGACGATGCGGCGACGGCAAAAGCCAAGGCCAAGGCGGAACGAGGGCTTGCGGAGTCGATCGCGGAGATCGCTCGCGGGGGTGAGCAGGCCGTTGAGGCGGCGGCGGTTCTTCCCGCACCGGCAGGGCAGGCCTTGGCTCAGGAGCCGGACGCGACGGAGGTTGTTGTTCCGCCCGCTGGCACGGATGCGGCGTTGCCAGTTGGGCAACCACTTACCGGTCGTTATCGGTGGGGTCCGGAAGCGGCGTCCGTGCGGATTGTCATGTTCACCGGCTATCAGTGCCCGGACTGCAAAACTGTCGAGGCCGAACTTGAAACGCTGATGCGTGATCCAAGCCTGAGTGTTTCGTTCTCGGCCCGGCACTTCCCGCTCTCGACCGATTGCAACCCCAACGCTCCGGGCAATCGGCACGGCAACGCCTGCTGGGCGGCCCGCGCTGCGGAAACTGCAGGACAGTTAGGCGGGGCGGACGCCTTCGTGAACATGCACATGTGGCTCTTCGCGCGGGGAGGATCGTTTACCGATGCGGACATTCGCGCGCAGGCGGCGACACTGGGGCTGGATCCTCAGGCGTTTTCGGACCGGATGCAATCTGCCGCAAGCCTTCAACCGGTGACCGAGGACGTGGCCCGGGCCATGGCTTTGGGGATTTTCCAGACGCCCTTCATCTTCATCAACGGCGTGGAACTGCGCGGCTGGAACGCCCCCCAGGCGCTCACTCGTGCGGTGCGGGCAGCGGCGGCGTCTGCACCGGCAACGGCAGTGCAGGATCTTCCGGCCAGTGCCGCGGAGAAACTCATCGAAGACTGGCGGCAGATGCCGCGGGTGAGCATGCCCAGTTCGCTTCGGGGGGCGTCGATGGGCCCTGCAGATGCCACGGTGGAGGTGGTGATGTGGGGCGACTACCAAGAGCGTTTCACGGCGGAGGCCGATGGCCTGCTCCGTTTGTTCACGAAGGGTTCGAAGCCGAACATTCGGTACACGTTCATGCAGTTCCCGGTGGATAAGACCTGCAACCCGGTGACGCAGGTTACTGCGCAGCCTCTGGCGTGCCGAGCCGCGAAGGCGGCGAAAGCAGCGGAGACGCTGGCGGGGCCCGATGGCTTCTGGCTCATGCACGAGCGGCTGATGATGAATCAGAATGGAATGACGGATGCGGTGCTCGAAGGTGTGGCACTGGAACTCGGCCTCCAACCCGCGGACCTGTTTGAAGCGATGGAGCAGCCTTTTATCGCCGAAGCGATCGTGGCGGACGCCCGGGAAGCGCAGAAACTAGGTGTGCGTTCCATCCCGATGCTGTTTATTGGCGGGCGCTTGGTGGGCCGTTGGAAGGCGGAGAATGAGAACATCCTGCCGCGGATCATCGAGGCCGCGGCGGCGGGCCAGTGAAAGGCGGGCCATCGAGAGCCGCACGTTTGACGGTTGGCCGTGTGAACGGCACGAGGTTGGCTGCCGCGATGGCGCTTGGGTTTGGTCTTACGGTCTTGACGGGATGGATCGCATCGCTGTGGCCGACAGATTCAGAATCCATCGGCCTTGTGCGCGACACCGGTTCTCGACAAGTCTGGGAGGTTTGGCGTGCCGCCAGTCCGACCAATCTTCAAATTGTGTACGGCCACCTGCAGATTTCGGGGAGGTCACTCTCGATCCCCGAGGCCGATTTTGCAGCCCGCGCGATCGATCGTTCGACCATTCCCCGACGATTGGGTCCCCGGTCACTTGAAGATCTCACCGTGTGGGCGATGTTTACCGAGGCCGGCTTTCCGTTCCGCGCGTTTACCGGGTCCGTTCGATGGAAGACGCAGGTCGCGAACGTGGTGACGTTCGAGACGAGGCACGCCCTCCGCATCAGTTCCAAGCCGGGTGAGGATCCGCGGATTGTTCCGTGGATGCCTGTCTGGCCGGCGTTCCTTGCCAATCTCGCGATCTGGTCGGTCGTGGGTCACTTCGGGCTGCGTGGCTGCACGAGCGTTCGATCCTCATTCCGACGCCGCCGGGGCTTGTGCGAAACCTGTGGCTACAGCCGCCGGGGCCTTGATTCCGATTCGCCATGCCCGGAGTGCGGGACGACGACGGTTGACACCGCCAAGCAAAAGGCCCGCGCTTCCTTGCACGGGCCTTCCACCTGAAATCCGAATGCCGTTGCTCAGTGCACCAGGTTGGTTGCCGCCTCGATGGCCTCGACGACCTGCCGAACCTGGAATGGCTTCTTGAGGAAACTGTCGAACCCCTGCGAACGCAGAGCCATGGCCTGTCCGTCGGTGAGTTTGCCGCTCATCGCGACGATGCGGGTGAACGAAAGTTGCTCGCTCTTGCGGACGTTATCGGCCACCATTCGGGCGTCGCCGTCCGACAGGTGGAGGTCAAGCAAGAGCACATGCGGCTTGAATCGCTCGCACTCCATGCCCGCGTTGAAGGCCGTGTTCGCCGTTCGTAGTTCGTAACTTGTCTGTTCGGTCAGAATCTTTTCCAGCGTGCTCGCGATTTCTTTATCGCCGTCGGCGATGAGGACGCGTGTGCGGCCCGAGGTCAGCCCTTCGAGCGGGATGCCGTGCACACGCATGAACTTCACGAGTTCAGACGATGGGATCCGCCGGTCGCGCGAGCCAGGGATCCGATACCCCTTGAGAGACCCGGAATCGAACCACTTGGAGACCGTCCGGGGCGCAACATTGCAGATCTTCGCGACCTCGCCGGTGGTCAGAACGTCTTTGTCGATGGCCATGTCTCACCTCTATTGAACGAATGGGGGCCGCGGCGTCCCGGGGCAAGAGTCAAAATGCCGCCGCGACGATCCGCGGCCACAACGATCCGGTCATGGAATCGGCACCAAAGGCTCGCGGGTTGATCCCGGGTTGCGGGTCGCATCAAGTTTCCCGTTTTCGGACCCCTGCTTGAGGCCCCCACGAAACCCAAGCGGCCCGGCTGCGGACAGGCTGAAAGCCCCGCTGCGCCTTTTGAGAAAGTCTGTGTCCGTTTGACGACTTCGCCTCAAGGTCGGTACAGTCCTCACCTTGATGGCACCGGTGACCAAGGGTTCACCCCCGTCCGGGCTGCATCACTCCGTCGTTCCCCGCCTTCACAACGCGGCTCGACACGTTCGCGAAATCGGGGCCGCTTTCGGCCCGTTGGATGCCTTTAACCGCTGGTCTTCAGGAGCCTTGCGTGACACGTCGATCCGCCCCCCGGTCCATCCGCCTGTCCGACAGCCTTCGCCTCTCGCTCATCGCCGGCTTGGCGGTCGCCTCGTTGGGCGCAACCGGTGCGTCTGCCCAGCCGGAGGCAGCGACGCCCGCAGCCACTCCCGTTTCGGGCATCCCCGCGACCACCGAAGCCGAATTGCTCGCCGATTTCATCCACTACACCAGAATTGCCCGGCATGACCTTGCCGCGGCGAGCGGTCAGGAACTTCTCAACCGCAAAATGGCCGGCGCTGACTTTGTCGCACTGGTCGAGGCCAACGACGCCAGCCGGTTCGATACCGCGGCCCGCCAGGCCCTCCGCGTCGGGACGCTTGAGCCGATTGCCGCCGCGTTGCTCAACGAATACGAAGCCGGAAGACTCGCGCGGGCCCGCAACCCCGAAGAGGTGGAACGCAACATCGCCCTCCTGAGCGGTGCGCTCCGCGGCCGGTTGTTGGGGAAGGCTCGGCTCATCGCTGCGGGCGAATATGCCGTCCCGCAATTGCTTAACACCCTGCTCGACCGCCAGAAGGCCGCTTCTCACCCCGAAGTGCAGCGGGTCCTCATTGAACTTGGCCGGCAGTCCATCGCCCCGCTCACCGCCGCGCTTCCAGGACTTTCGCCCTCTCAGCAAGAGGTCGTTGCCGACACCCTCGGGCAGGTGAACTACCGAACCAGCGTCCCCTTCCTCGCCGACCTTGCCGACACGACCACCAGTGATGCGGTTCGCGTGGCCGCCCGGCGGGCCCTTAATCGCCTGGGCGGAGCCGGTGGCGAAACCGCCAACCTGCTCACCGACCTGGCCGAGGGGTACTACGACGAGAAGAGCGAAGTCACGAGTTTCCCCGGCGAAGTCCACCAGTTGCTGTGGTCGTTCGATGCGGGCGCCGGCCTGCAGATGACCGCCATCCAGACGCCGGTTTTCCACGAAGCGATGGCCATGCGGCTCGCCGAGCGGGCCATGCAGATTCAGAACGCCTCGGGCGGCGTCGTTCCGGAGACTGCTGCACTGTGGATCGCTTCCAACTTTTCCCGTGAGATCGACACGCCCGACGGCTACATCAACCCCGCCTATCCGGTGGGCGATGCCGAGGGTGGTCGGCGGGGAGCCGATTACTTCGGAGCCGCCGCCGGTGCTGATGTCGCGCAGCGTGTGCTGATGCGCGCGATCGACGACAAGGACACCCCCCTCGCCCGCCGCGCCATCGCCGCTGTCGAGAAGACCGCCGGTCGAGGCCTTTTGGTTACCGGTCCCTCGGGCCGCTCACCTCTGGTCGAGGCTTTGGGATATCCCAACCGCCGCGTCCAGTTTGAAGCGGCCCTTGCCATCGGCCGCTCGCAACCCAAAGAGGGCTTCAACGGCGCGGAACGCGTGGTGCCCACCCTCGCGGCTGCTGTCCGCAGCGCCAAGGAGCAAACCGCCGCGGTGCTTGTCCGCGACGCCGAAACCTACCAGAGCATCCGCACCACGCTCGAATCCCTCGGATACGCCGTCCTTCCGCAGGCCGCGAACGTCGCTGAACTCGCATCTCCGTTGGCGGAGGCCGCGGCGGTGGACATCGTTGTCGCTCAGGTCTCTACCGTCGATGCTGGCCGCGCGATGGTCGATGAAGTCCGCGGCACCAGCAAACTCTCGGCAACGCCCCTCATGCTGCTCGCCGGGCAGGAGCAATACATCGAACTCGGCCGCCGCTTCGGGGCCGACGCCACCATCGAAGTCCGTCAGACCGGCTTGGCCGCGGGCACCATCACGCGCGCCATCAATAACCTCGTCGAATCCGCGAGCGGCGGCACCATCACCAGCGACGAGGCCCAGGACTACACCACGCGGGCACTCGCCTCACTCCGCGACCTCGCAATCTCGGGCAACACCGTCCTCAACGCATCAGATGCCTCGCTTCCGCTCACGGCGGCACTGACCGAGAAGGAAGGAGACACCAAACTGGCTGTCGCCGAGATCCTTTCGAACGTCGATCAGGACCGCGCCCAGCGTGCGATCGCTGATGCCGCGTTTGATGCGGAGGGCGAAGAGCGTATCGAGTTGTTGAACCTCGTTGCCGCCAGTGCCAAACGCTTCGGCAACAAACTCGATGATCGCCAAGTCTCGCGCATCGCCCAACTCGCGGGCGAAGGAACCGACGCCGAAGCCACCGCCGCCGCGTCCCTGCTCGGCTCGTTGAATGTCCCCAACTCGCGTCTGCTTCCGCTGATCCTCGGCACGAAGTAATCTCAACGCTCAGGCGTCAGGTCTTAGACTGGCTACACGGCGCAGGAGCGCCTCTGCCAAGGCCGAAGCGGCTCCCGTCGCTTGGATTTCGATCCGGGCGGGTGTGATTCGGATAGTAATGGCGATCGGTCCCCCACTTTCCCCACCTCCAGCATGCCCGCCGGAGGGTTCGGCCGTGTCTGGTGTCCAGGTGACACCGCACCAGCCGCACGAATTAACGCGGGAGGTGATTTCGCCCGGCAAGTCTGTGTGTCGCGGCAGGAACAGCCGCGTTCCGTTCGCATCGGCGAGTTGAAGGCCGGCTGCGGACATTTCGGCCAGCCAGCCAGCGACCTCCACGGCGACCGCTCGCACACTCCCCGCCGCGAACGGCGCGATGCGTTCATTCATCGGTGGGGTCCGCGGGCTCACCATTGGCGCCTTGGTCACCCTCTGGGCGAAGAACGGGACCGGAGGGCGACCACAACTCTTCCGGCTCTTGACCATCGCAGATGAGCCGCATCAACAGGTACCAGACGGAGCCACCCGAGAAGACAAAACTCGCGAGGTAGCCTGCGACAAGCAAAAGCGGAACCTTGCCCCAGAACCCCAGGACGCGGCCGGTCGCCTTCAGCGAAGCGGTTTCTTGGATCGACATCGTGAACGGTGCTTCGCCCGAGATGAGCCACACACGCAGGTATGAACCCTTGTCATTGGGCAACCAAAGGGTGAGCGATTCGGCGGCGACGAGGTTGACAACGCCGACGATGCCCACGAGAACGACCGCCAGAAAAAGACCTTGCACCAGCAGCGTCGCGCCATAGAGCAAGAGCCTTCCCGGCCGACCCCACGCGTACGCCGCGACCCGCTGAACGGCATCGATGGCATCGGTGCCCTCACAGGCCAGGGCTGCAGGAAGCATCGGCGCGGCGACCGCGTAGGCCCCCACCACCGCGAAGATCAGCGCTGCGCCCACGACGCCGACAAACCCGAGGACGGCCCCCGCCACCTGAACCCAAGGAAGCGACAGGCCCAGCCACCCCAAGATCGCGTTGAGAAGGTAGAGCAAGCCGAGGACGGCCCAGGGTGCGAGCAGAACGATGGCGAAGGACCTTGCCCGCTTGGCGGCGAATGTGAACGCCGCGACACCCCGGGGCGTGGGGCGGCCTACAAACGTCTCGGCGGCTGAGCGGGCGATCGCTCCGCCGATGATGCCGGCGAAGATGAGCGACGGGACAGCAATTGCAAGGAACGACCAGGGGCCGCTTTTGAACGCGGCGGTCCAGGTTCCCACCGTCAGTTGAATGGCCCCACGGAAAAACTTTGGCAGCGAGAGGTCATCGACGGAAGCACCGATGAGGCGGGTGGCGGTTACGGCCTGCTCGCCGAAAACGGAAGCGGGGTTTCGCGATTTGTCTTCCAACCACATAGCGGGAAGGGAGGCGCACAACGCCACCAAGATCACCAGAAGGCACCCCAAGAGGATTCGCGACGGGGCGGCGGCGAGCCGGGCGGTCACGAGGAGTCGGGGCCAGACAGGGCGCAGCGCAAAATCTCGCAAGGAATATCCGGGCGGGGGGGTCGACGGACGGGAACGGCGGAATTCTGAAGGCTCGGGTGTGGGGGCGGGCATGGGGGCGGGCATGGGGGCAAGGGTACCCGAATCCTGCCTCGCGTTCCGGATTCAGAGCGTGTTGTCTGGATCCCGCGACGGGGTTGGACGTACACTTAAAACCTACAGGGCGGGCCGCTCTCCTTCGGTTGGCGGCGGGTTTGAATGTTCGAACCCTGCACGACGGGTGATGATCGGCGGCCCAACAAGCCCCCGGCCCCCACCACCGTTTTTCCGCCGGATTGTTGCACCCGGCACGCGAGATCCCGAGGGAGGGAGATCGTGTGCCAAGGCCGGCAAGCGACGCTTGCACGAACGCCACGAGAAGGACCACAGAGCCATGGCCGAGAACGACAAGCCCGAACAGCGTCAGATCCAACTTCGCATCGATGAATCGAAGATGGGGACGACCTACGCCAACACCATCCGCACCTCGACCACGCAAGACGAAGTGGTTCTCGACTTCGGTATGAATCTCCCGGTTCCCGGACAGGACAACCAGCCCACGCTGGTGTTCGCGGTCGGTAGCCGCGTGGTGATGAACTGGGCTGGTGCGAAGCGTCTGGCGATCAGCCTCGGCCAAGTCGTCCGCCAGTATGAAGAGCGCGCCGGTGAGATCAACCTCAACCAGCGGCCGCAGGTCGCCCCGAAGTTGGCGAACTAATCGGAGCGGAAGAAAATTGATGTGAACGAACCCCGCTGCGAGGCGGGGTTTTTCTTTTGGGGGTGGGATGAGTAGACCGACTATGGAGCCGTTCGGTTCGGTGAAATTTCCCACGCTCTCGATGTATGCTGTGGCCCACGGCCCGCCCCCTTCAGAAAATTAGGATAAAATATCCGATTTTTTCTTGACACCGGGGGCCGCACCTAGGATAATGCCCCGCTCGGGTGCTCTATGTCGGAAATTCCATTTATGCACGAAGCGGGTCTACTACAATTAAGATGTAAGGTCGAACGGTCGAACGGTCGAACGGTCGAACGGTCGAACGGTCGAACGGTCGAACGGTCGAACGGTCGAACGGTCGAACGGTCGAACGGTCGAATCGGCTTTCAGTCGCGTTGGTTAGAGTCTTTGGTTTGACGCTCGGGCTTGCGGCCACGCTGAAGCTCCTGCATTTCTCGGCGACAGCACTGTACGTTGCGAATAGCCTCCAAGTATTGGCTTCGATTGCACCTTGGCTGACCGGCTTGGTTATTTTGGGCGAATTAATTTTGTGCGTGTGGACAGTCGCACGTCCGACATCCTTCGCCGCCGTGCGGTGTGCGGGATGGACTAGCATTTCATTTGCAGGGTGGCACGCGGCAGGACTGCTGATAGGGGCAAAAGCCTGTCCATGTTTCGGCCCTGTAACGGAACTGATGAATCCTACCGTCAATCAACTCGGTTTTGGCGCTGTCTGTGCCATAATCGGAATTCTGCTCCTTTTCCATTCAGTTTCACTTACCAGGAGATTTCTATGATACTTAAAAAGCTCGCAGCCGCCGCTCCCGTTCTCGCAATGTTTGTCGCTGTCGTGACGGCGCGGTTTGCTCTCGCTGTTCCACCAACGTGCTACCTGACATTTTGCGCCGGTCCCTCAACGGCCGTGAACTGTTATGCGTGCTGCAACACAAACTGCGGCTCCGGAAGCATGGCGCATTGCCAAGATTGCTGTGATACAAAGGGTATCTGCTGAAAAGATGATCTCACTTTTCTGAACCGGAACGAGTTAAGCCATGAAGATCCGTCTTTTGGTTTCCGTTGGTGTGATTATGATCTGTGCTGGGATCGTTTGGTTTGTGTCCGCACAACGGAACGCCGCTGTGGTAGACGATCCGGTCCAACAACTCCGCGAGGAGGTTGCGGCCGCCCCGATTCCGATTGAGGTCATTCGAGCCGCGCCGGCCGATGTCGCCGGCCGGCTCATTCTTTCGATGGGACAAGCAGACGCTTCGAAGCAGTCTTTGTCTGTTGCGGTCTTGGAGGTGGTCGCGGCGGACGCTGGTGATTCACTCGAATCACTGGGCCTCGCTCGCAACTCCGTGATAGCGGCCGCCCAATCGCTGGCCACCACGGGGACCGACTCCGAGTATTCCGGGCGATTACGCGCGATTCTGCTTCGCGCGGCCGATCACTCGATACCTAGGATGCAGTCCACGTTCTTGACGGCCTGTCAGGAATTTCCAGCGGTAGCCTCGGACGTGGCGGTGAGGACCGCCATCGAGCGAATCGTTGCCCGCAAAGATCCCACCCTCAACATCTCGGATCGGGCCACGCAGTTACTCGCTTCCCTCGCATCGCCATCAGACCCCAAGGAAGGCAGTCCAAAATGATGGGCACATTGAGGAAGCGCGGGTTCTCGCTCATCGAATTGCTGGTCGTGATCGTCGTGCTCGCAACACTGATATCGTTGGTTCTGCCGGTGCTCGCCGGTACCCGCGAGGCTTCAATGCGGGTAAAGTGCGCTTCAAATCTGCGATCTCTGGCGACCGCCGTCACTTTCTACAAAGATGCTCATCGCGACGCAATCCCAGTTGCCGAGAATCCATGGAACATCGCGACCGGGTTGGTCCCTGAAGTAGTTTCTCGGCCCTTTGAAGCCCTGCGTTCCGAACTAGGAGACCCCGTTGATTGGCGTGGATTCGGACCCGCGCACTGCCCATCGGACAAGCGCATCGGCCCCTTTATCGGCTTTGGATACTTTTACATCCCTTCGGCGGCGTTTGGTTTTTTGTCGCTCATGGATATCGATTCGCGCTCCAGCCGCATCCGAGAGGTTCAGGCCTTATATCGCGAGGGGACATATGATGTGTTGTGGCGCGACATCGATCAAGGTGCCCATGCCGGTCGTCGGCAGGCGGTCGATTTGCTTTGGCAGACCGCATTCGCCGATTGCTCGGTAAGGCTTTACTCCAGGCCCGGTTTCGGTGAAGAACTCGGAGACTGGATCGGTCGCTAATAGGCACTCGGGAATGGGCAGGCGGCACTCGGCACTATTCAACTGATTTGGGGGCCGGGGTGTGTTCCTGGGTATCCGAGCGTTCGGCCTTGGCGCCCGCCGCGTGGCGCAACCAGCCTGAATTTGGCGGTGAGTAGGGCCGGAACTTCTCGATCCCGGCGGTTTCATCGCTAAAGAGGAGTGCGCGGTTGCGGCCTAGCGAGGACGCCGAGGGTGTGTCGATGACGTGGGTCGAATCGTTCCCGCTCATCTGGGTAACGATGCGCCAGCCGAACTCGCGCATCGACTGGCGGTTGATGGTGCGTTCGAGCGCGTTGACGGTGTCGCACCACAGCAGGACGTGCACGCCGACGCTGGGTCCTTCGCGGAGGATCATCGAGAGTTCGTCGGCGGGCGATTGCTTCTCGGCCGATGAGAAACTGAAATCGTCGCTCCGGCGGAGGTCGCGGATGCGTTGCACGCCGTAGAGCATCAGGAACCGGGCCGGGCACGCTTCGGCGGCCTCCGGCGAGAGGCTCATGCGGCGTTGCACCTCGGCGGCAACCGCACCAACGGCGGCCGCGGCCTCGCGCGGTCCGTGGCGCGTGACACCGGGGGCGGAGGATTGGCTTGCCGCGTTCGCCGCGGCGTCGACCACCACACCTGATTCGCCATCGGCGGCCATCCCATTGACGAGGGGGATGGGTGCGGTTTCGCCGTTGCCCGCCTGAGCGAAGAGTGTGACGAGCGCGATCGAGAACATGGCCGACATGGCGGCTTCATCGGTGCCGACGAAGAGCGCGTTGGCTCCACCCCGCCGGTGGAAGACGGCCTGCGTGGGGTCCTTGATCGAAATGGCCTCACCCATCCACACGATCGGAGATTTGGAGGGGCGATGGGTGCCGGTGAGCGCGGCGAGCGCAACGTTGTTGCGGACCTCGGCGGGGAGGTTGCCCTCAAAGACGATCTGCGTGGGGGTTTCGAGCGCGGAACGGGAGGCGAGGGCGGTGATGTGTTCGAGCGCGGCTTCGCGGCGAGCATCCGGGAGCCAGACGACCTGAAACGGGCTGTTGCCCTCGACCAGACCGCTTGCATCGTTGTAGATCGCTTCGCCGGGGCGGGTGAGCAGCCGAGGGGCGGTGTTGTCTTCGCTCATGATGAGATACGAATCCTGCTCGCTGGATTGCAAGGCGATGCGGACGCCCATCTGCCCGATGGTGCTGCGGGCGATCGAAAAGGCACCGCCCAAGGTTTGTGAACCCAAGATCAGGTGGATGCCGAAGGCCCGGCCCTGACGGACGAGGCGGTCGAGGAGGAGGGCCGCGTCCTGCGCGATGCGGTCGTCGTCGACAAAGAACTCCTGGAACTCATCGACCGCCAGCACGATGCGGGGCATGAGGCCGGAGAGCCTTCCACCGGAAGCGGCCGCGGCGGCGCGATAGGCAGCGACGTCCTGTGCTCCCGCATCACGGAAGAGGACACCCCGGCGCGTGAGTTCTGCATCGAGGCGTTTGAGGACACTGATACCGAATTCTCGCTCGCTTTCGACGGCGATGACGCGGGCGTGCGGAAGCGACTGTGCCGCGTAGGCCTTGAACTCAACACCCTTTTTGAAGTCGATGAGGTACAACTCGACCTCGCGGGTGCTGTACCACATCGCGAGGTTGGTGATGATGACGTGGAAGAGCGTCGATTTGCCCGAGCCGGTGCGGCCGGCGATGAGGGCGTGCTGGGCAGTGCCTCGTCCGAGGGTCAGCCGCTGCAACTTGCGAGCACCCGCCCGGCCGATGGGCACCGAGAGTTCCAAGGACGAATCGCCCGTCCACTCGCGGCCGGGGGGCGGGGCGACGGTGTCAAAGGGAACCTGGACGCGGCCGGATTCTTTGGCGGCCGCGCCGACCTTTGAGAGGAGTTCGGTAAAGCGGTCCTCGGCGGGGGGTTCATCGAGGTTCAGTTCGAGGCCGCGGAAGGGTTCAAGGTCGATGCCGGGGCGTTCGTTAAGGACGATCGGCAGGGCCGTACGTTCGATTTCGACCATGGGGATCTGGGACGGGCTGCGGGCGGAGATGTCGGCGGCGATGAGCGTGAAGACGCCGCACTTGGCACCGGCCGAGACAATGCCGGCGAGACGAGAGGCCGCGAGGTCGGTCATGCTCGCGGGGAAATCGGCGATGACCAGGAAGCGAAGCGGTTCGGCGACTTCGCCCGCGGCGTCGTTGTATTCTGCGATGGTGGTGTACTGATTCCGCAGGTACTTCTGAATCACGTTTTCCATGTGCTCGGTGAGGTCGCCGAGTTTTTGCTCGATGTGGCGGGGTTCCGTCCAGATTTTATCAGAGACCAGCAGCGGCTCTGCGTCGGCCAAGTGCATGAAGGCGGAGAAACCTTGGCCCAGCCCCACGGGGTCGATGATGGTGAACCGAGCCTTGGCGGGCGGGACGGCGGTAATAATGCGGAGCATCACCTGATTGAGCAAACGCATGGCATCGGCCCGGCGTTGCGGCGTATGCCGAACCAAGAGCGAACCTCTCCCCGCAAACTCAAGGGCGATGGGCAAGAGGGCCGAGGCTGGCACGCGCTCGATGAACGCGGCTTCGGCTCCGTTTGAAGCGGTCCGAACCATGGTGAGGGGTTGCACATCGACGGTGCCGAAAGGGACACACTGGGGCACACCTTGCGCGGGGCTGAACCCAGCCCCTTCCATCGCGGACCATTGTGGCGCGGCCTGGCTGGCCTCGGCGTTCAGCGTTGCCGTTGCGCTGCGCCAGCGTTCATTGAAAGCGTGCCAGCGTTCCTGAACCGACCGAACGACGGCGGCAAACGCTCCCTCCATGGTCGCGAAAGACTCATCGCGAAGGGCGTTGGCGGAAACTCCCGAAGCCTCGCGCGCTTCACGGATCTCGGAGAGTTTGGCTCGCGTTTCGGCGTCGTGGGCGGCGAGTGCGGAATCCTGCTCTGCGATGGCATTGGCGACGAGGGTGTCCTGCTCACCCTTAAGCGCTGGCCCCTCGATGGTGGTTCGGTGGAGGACGGCTTCCTGCACACTTGCAAAGGACACGCGGAGTTTCAAAACTTCGCGGTCGCGCTTCTCGCGGATTTTGAACTTCGCAGCGGCAGCGGATGCCTCGACCTCGGCGATGCGGCGCGCCGCCGCCTCCTGAAAGTTCAGGACCGCACCGGAGGCCTTGACCGCGGCCCGCGGCACACGCGCGCGAAACAGGGCCTGGGCAAGAAAAAGCACAACGAGAGTGGCTACGGCGGCGAGGCCGGCCCATTGGGCGATATCGGCGGTCGGACGCTTGTTGAGGGCGAGCCAGGCAGCAATCCCCAGCGTGACAGCGGCCGTAGCAATGATGACGAGGACGCGCGAGCCAATGGGCGAGTCGGCGAGGAGACGGGTGCGATCGATCTGTGCGGCCGCGTCCTGATAAGCCTTCTCAGGATCGGCAAACTGGGTTGTGGGCTCGGCGGAAGAAGCCGTGGCGATGCGTTCGGGCGGGGGTGCGCCCCATCCCGGAATGTTCCGAAACCCGGCCCGGGAGAGCACGAGGGCTGCACGCTCACCGCTTTCATCCAACTGCTTTCGGCGGGCCGTGAGCGTCGTTCGCGCGGTGCCAACTTCGAGGTCGGCCTTGCGATCCCCCGCTTCCACCAGCGTGTCCGACAGCCATTCGCCTTCTTCCAGTTCTTTGACGGCCCGGTCCGAGAGTTGACGGGTGCTTTGCTCGAACGCCAACAGGGCCTTCTCGCAGGCCCGCTCCGTCTTGGCGATAGCGGCCTCGTGATCGCGCACGTGTACACGTCGGCGTTGCCCGGCCGAGTGTTCGGTGGCCCGCGTGCGATCCAGAAACTGTTCGGTGGCTCGTGCCACCGCGTCTTCGTGGGCGCGGAAGGCGAGCACCTCCGCGGCCTGACGCGCCTGTGTTGCCGCGTGCACCGCGATAGGCGACTCGGCGACAAGCGTTCGCAAGTTTGCGACGAGTGACGCCGCCTGGGCCATGCCGCTCAAGTCCGTTGCGCCCTTCTTTGGACCCTGCCCATCGATCACGCGGTCACCCCGTTCTCCGTATCAAGGGGCCGATCGGCCCTTTTCTACGCCATGCTACCACCCGGATTCGCGGTCGTCGCCGCATTCACGCTCGACCCTCTGGATCAATTCGCTAACGGCATCGAAGGCCTTGAGGGCACCGCCCACGGCGGGGTCCAGCGGATCGATCACGTCTTTCTCGAAGGCTTTGCGGCGGTCGTCGTCCCATTCAGCCTTGATGGCATCGAACCGAATCCGCAATTGCTTGAGCGCATCGTGGAGCGAACCCTTGGCGCCGGCCACACTCATCGAGTTCCCTCCGATTGGGACGGCTCGACCGCATCGCCGGGTTGGTTGCCAGAGGACCCGGGAGCGAGTTCACTTGGCGGCTTGGGCTCACGCTCACCCTCCGGGGTCGGGCCCTTGACGGCGACATAGCCCTCGATGGCCGTGATCATCCGTTCGAGATCGGCGATGGCGACCGGGATGTCGGCGGCCAAGGCATCGTTAAGTCGGCGGCACGCGGATTTCTGGTTCCCGGCCTCACGTTCCCAGATAGGACCCCAGCGATGGACCGCGGCGAGGCGTTCGCGGGCAGATTCGACGCGGGCGGTCGCCTTCCGCAACTGGCGTTCCTCGAAGACGACAGAAGCGGGCTCCGGGGCCGCAATCAGTTTCTTGCGTTGGATCTCCAACTTACAGGCGGTGACGGCGTCTTCGCGCCGTCGGATCTCGTGCTTCCAATAGGCCGGCCGGTCGAGTTTCAGCCAGTGCGTGACGCGATGAATATCGGAATCGACGCTCGAGATCGCCGTGCGGGCGACGATAACAAACTCCTGCAGGGCGGCCCGACAATCGTTGAGGGCCTTGGCCGAATGCAGCCGTGCACGGTCCGCCATCCACACCTCCCGGCCGCGAAAGGGCGGCTTAGCGCTGGTTCAGGTATTCCTCGATCTTTTCGGCCTTCCGCATCAAAAAAGGGATGTGCCGATCGGCTGAATCGGCGAAGCGGGCGAGGACGCGCATGGTCTGTTCAAACTCGTCCGCGAATTTGGTGTGCTCCTGATCGCGCCACGTCTGGCTGAGTTCGTTGAGGCGGGCCAAGAGCACGCCCATCTGGTCTCGGATGGAGCCGTTGAAGTTCTTGAGTTCGTGCGCGAATTTTCGGACTTCCGCAGGATCCATGACCGCCTTCGCCATCGCTTCATCCTTTCCGAAAAGTGCAGGCTATTCCTACGGGTGCAGGTTTGCCCCAACAGGCGACACACGCCGCGGACACGAGCGGGGTGCGAGTCACATTATCCGGATTTCAGGCAGAGAAGGTTGCAAACCGGGGAAAAGGGCGCATGATTCCTCTCGACGGGCGGCGAGTTGCCGCCCAGACCAGGTTCCGACCCGATCATCAGAATCGCCATGGATGGCCACGGAGTGTGCTCCTGTGCGTATCCACGTGTCCGTTTTGTGTCTGGTGACCTCATCAATGACCCTTACTGGTTGTCACTCCGGGCCGATCGAGCGGAGGCCGCTTGGAGCCGTGACCGTACAAGGCGTTCCGGCCGAAAATGTCATCTTTGCACCGTCGGATTTCGGACCTTCGGAAGTGTTAGCCCGGGCGGATGAGCGGCTTTCGCCGCGGCCAGAGGCTACAGCGTTCGATCAATACGCCTGGGCCGAGCCAGCCCGGGTGTCGCTGGACCGGTCGAGACGGCTTGTGCTTCCGACGACCCCGGGAACATTTACCTACTTCAGGGCCGTGCGGACGGATTGGCGGACCGTCGGGCAGGCGGGCGTGTGGCACTCGCCATAAGGGCCCGCTCGCGGTTTGGAGCGAGAGCCCGTAAAGAGGGTTGGCACCATGAAAAACGCCCGGGCGGCCACAAAGCCAACCCGGGCGTGGAACTCTGGGGAAGACCGACCTGAAGAATTAGTCGTAGAGGTGGTTGGTGGTCGGGGCTTCGACGGTGCGGAGACGAAGAGTGGTGTCGATCCGGAAGTTAGATGCCGTGCGGTGGCGCTCGGCGAAGAAGAACTTCAACTTGTACGAGCGGCCGTTCGCGAGCCAGCCGAGGCGATCGAGGTCGATGCTCTGGCTCTTGGCCGAGTGAACACCGCCGATGTCGATCACCAACTTGTTGTCGACGAAGACCCAGACGTCGTCGTCGCCGGTGAACGTGAAGACCTGCCCGGTGCCGCGTTCAAAGACGAACTCGGTCTCGAGTTCAAAGGTGAAATGGAAGTTGCGGTCGTTACCCCGGCTGTTGCCGAACAACTCCCCGTTGATGGGAAAGAACCCGCCGAGCGAACTGAAGTTCGAGTCGGTCCGGTCGTTGAAGGTGTAGGTGTTGGTGCCAGGGTTGCGGACCAGGGTGAGTGCCAACGGCTGCGAAAGGTTGACGCCGGGCGTGTCGCGGAACCAGGTCGAGAGGTTGGTGGCGGTGGTCAACGCTCCGCCGAGGGTCGTCGCGGCTGCTCCGTTGCGGTCGCCGGTGCGGGCGTCAATGTACGAGCGATTGTCAAGGCGGTTCCGGCCCGCGGCGTCGCGCCAATCCGAGGTCAACTTGTTGCCGGTACTCCGCATCACGGGCTTGCTGTCGGCATCGAGGTCGTCGGCAACCATCTTGGTGTACTGGGCGAAGCCCGCCGAGGGCTGGCGTTCAAAGTCCGGGTGACCGCCCGTGACGCTCCGCTCCTGCATGTCGCGCACCACCCCGGTAAGGGTGAGCGTGTTGGGGAGCCCGGAGAAAGAGTCGGGGGTCGCCTTGGCGCCCGCCAAGCCAGCGGTGAGGCCAGCCGCGGCGATCAGCGTTCCCGCCGCCAGCATGGTGTTGATTCGAGTTCCCATAAGACGTGTACCTCCCAGATTGTCAGTGTTCCCGAGCATGTTCCTGGTCAAACCCGCCGGAGCGGCTCTCTCTCCCAAGGCCTGAAAGCCCAACTCACGGGCGGCATAAGGCTCCGCTCCGACGGTGACCAACACAACAGTCCAATTCAGAGGGGCGAACGGCAACCGCAGGCACGCCGGTTGGTGTGATTTGGGGTGGGTTTAATCCGGCGGGGCCCGGGGCCGAGGGAGGTCCGAGGGGACGGGGCACGGGTCGCGCAGCGATTGTTCTGAGCAAGGTCCGCGCACTCTTCCCCAGCGCGGCCTTGTGCCGATATACGATCTCATCATCACGGCACGGAAGCCGGGCCAGACAAACCAGAAGGGATTTCACGGATGGACACGTTCGTCATCGAGGGCGGGAAGCGACTTTTTGGCCGCGTCCGCATCAACGGGAGCAAGAACGCTGCGCTCCCCATGCTTGCGGTACCGCTGCTTACCGACGAGACGGTGACGCTGCGTGATGTCCCGGACCTCGCCGATATCAAAAATCTGCTCAAACTGCTCTCGGAACTGGGGTGCACGCGCGAGGGCGATCCCGCCGTTCATGGGGTAGTCTCCCAGCGTGTAACCGACCAATCGCTCTCGCACGCCCGCTATGAGATCGTCAAGACGATGCGGGCCAGCATCTGCACACTTGGCCCGATGCTCGCGAAGCGGGGCTACGCCCGGGTTTCGCTGCCGGGCGGATGCGCCATCGGTGAGCGTCCGGTTGACCTTCATCTCCGGGGCTTGGCCGCCCTGGGGGCGCAGATCTCAATGGACGGCGGCGACATTGTCGCCAAAGTTCCGTCGGGCGGGCTCAAAGGGGCAACGGTCTTCCTGGGGGGCACCTTCGGCCCGACCGTGCTCGGCACTGCCAACGTCATGAGCGCGGCCACCCTCGCCAAGGGGACGACGATCATCGAATCCGCGGCGTGCGAGCCCGAGATTGTCGACGTCGCCAACCTTCTGATTGCCATGGGTGCCCGCATCACGGGCCATGGCGGCCCCCGGATTGTCATCGAGGGCGTCGATCAACTGGGCGGCGCCGATTATACGATTTTGCCCGACCGCATCGAGGCCGGCACCTTCATGATGGCCGCGGCCATCACCAACGGTGACCTCACGCTCGAAAACTGCCCTCTGGATGCCCTGCTCGCGGCGACCTATTTCCTGAACGCCGCCGGGGTTCACATCCAACCCGTTGCGGACCTGTCGAGCTCGGTCATCGGCGCGGGCGTTTAGGGGGCTGGCACGGGTGTCCGGACAAACCCGTTGACCGTGACAACGTCGAGCGCTGCCAACCGCTTCCCGAACAGCACCGATCCCATGCGGCGCACCGTCCGCGTCACGTGCGACCGGGTAATCAAACCCGTAGACATCACGACCCAGCCGCACCCGGGCTTCCCGACCGATCTTCAGGCCCAACTGATGTCGCTCCTCTGCCTCGCCGAGGGAAACTCCATCATCACCGAGCGGATTTTCCCGGACCGCTTCCTGCACGTTGCCGAACTTTCACGGATGGGCGGCAAACTCATGCGCCAAGGGTCCACGGTAATTGTTTCGGGCGTCAAAAACCTCATCGGAGCCCCCGTGATGGCGTCCGACCTTCGTGCCTCGGCCGGCCTTGTCTTGGCGGGGATGGCAGCCAAGGGGACCACGATCGTCAGCCGCGTTTACCACTTGGATCGCGGGTATGAACGCATGGAAGACCGCCTGCGGTCGTTGGGAGCATCGATCCAGCGCATCGATGAGAAGGAACTCGCCCCCTCGGACCTGTCGATGGCGGGATAAAGGGCTATACTCTCCACCCGCGGCAAACGGCCCTTTGCGTGTCGCCGCGGTCGGCTGGAACCTTGACCGGTTCGGCCGTAAAACCCGGGCTTGTAGCTCAGTTGGTAGAGCGTACCGCTGATAACGGTAAGGTCGGCAGTTCGAGTCTGCCCAGGCCCATTCTGTTGAAAAGGCATCTCCGCTTGGAGGTGCCATTTTTGTTTGGGCACACGACCGCGGACGCCTGCGGAAGTTCAGGCCGGGCTGCCGCGGGTTGGGGGCCAAACGCGTGAAAGTTGCCTCCTACCGTCCCGGCGGCCATTGCCACCGATAACACCCGGGGTCGACCGCAGGCACCGGAAAATTTACCAGCGGGATCAAGGCCCGTTTCTTGTGGCGGGCCGGAGGTAAGGAATGAGGATCGACGTCATCGGCCGGAAAATTGAAGTGACCGACGCCATTCGCGAATACGCGGTCACCAAAGCAGACAAACTCACCAAGTATTTCGACGGCTTACAGCAGGTCACCGTGACCCTGAGTCGTGTCAGCGGTCAGTCGACTTCAGACTTTGAAGCCGAACTCGTGCTCGATGTGGAAAAGCACAAAGACTTTGTGTCGCACGCCACGGGAGCCGACGTCTATGCCGCGATCGACCTGGTGCTGGAGAAGGGAGAACGCCATCTCAGGGAGTTCAAGGAACAACTGAAGCAGGGCAAGCACTGATTTTATAGAATCTGGCGAGGATTGGCATTCGATCCGCGCCGCTCGCCCTTTGATCCGTCGCCCTCCGATCCATGTTTCCACGGGTCTTAGGAACCGGAAGGGCCGTTTTTCAGAGACCTCCCGGAGTCGGAACCCTGTGTTCAAGTTGACACTGACCTCGTTTGTCGCCCCCCAGGCCATCATCCCGCAACTGAAGGCGGTCGAACGCGACGCCGTGATCGCTGAACTTGTGGACGCGGTGGTCGCGGCGGGGGCTGTTCCGGCGGAGATCCGCGGCGAACTGCTGACCAGGGTTCTGGAGCGGGAAAAGCGGGGCAGCACGGGGTTTGGCAAGGGCGTGGCGGTCCCGCACGTCAAGCACCGACAGATCAGCAAAATGACCGCCGCCATCGGCGTGTCGGCCCGCGGCGTCGAGTTCAACGCCCTCGACAAGCAACCGGTCTTTTCGGTGGTGCTGCTCCTGAGCCCCGAGGACAGACCAGAGGAGCATTTGCAGGCAATGGAGGTCATCTTTAAGAACCTGAGCAAGGACACGTTCCGTCGTTTCCTGCGGCAGGCCACGACCGTTGACCAGATCCGCACGCTCCTCGAGGAGTCCGATGGAAACCACCTTGTTGGTTGATCTCCACTGAATGCCCGCAGAGCCGCCCTTGCCGAAACTCACCGTCACCGCCAGCATCGTCAACAAACTCGGCCTCCACGCCCGGCCAGCGATGTGCTTTGTCGACCTCGCAGGAACATTCGCTTCGAGCGTCAGCGTGCGGAAAGACGACACCGAGGTCGATGGCAAGTCCATCATGCAGATGATGATGCTGGCGGCGGGAAAGGGCTCATCGCTCGATATCACCGTCGAGGGTGAGGATGCCGAAACGGCCGCGAAGAAACTGAAAGCGCTGGTCGATGGCGGATTCGAGGAAGAGTAGAGGTCGGTCGCCGATCGCTGTCATGTCCACCAAATTGAGCAGGAGTGCGGGGGCTGTTGCCAGTCTTTCCGGCACCGACTCACGCCGGGCGTAAACTCACGCACACTTGAAAACCCCCCGCAACAACTATCTCCCCGGCAAGATCCGCATCGTTCACGAGGATGAGGACATCATCGTGGTGGACAAGCCGACCGGGCTGCTCTCGGTCGGCACGCCGGAGCACGACCGGGACAATGTCTTTGACGTCCTCAAGGTCTACGTCCGCGAGTCGCAGAAACGCCGGGGGTCCAAGGTATGGGTTATCCACCGTCTCGATAAAGAGGCCTCGGGGCTGCTGGTCTTCGCCAAGTCTGAACGCGCCTTTGAGTGGCTGAAGGAGGACTTCCGCGCGAAGCGTGTCCGACGGATGTATGCCGCGGTGGTGCAAGATGCGGGCGGCAAGCACGTGCCCGGCACGCGCTCGGCGGTCCAGAGTTTTCTGTCCGAGAGTGAGGATGGATCCATGCGGAGCATCCCCGCAGGCACGCGGGCCACCGCGCGGACCGTGCAGAAGAAGCCCGGTGTCGAGGACGCTCCGAAACTCGCCGTCACCCACTACACCGTGGTGGCCACGGGCAATGGTCGTGCGTTCCTTGAACTCAAACTCGACACCGGGCGAAAGAACCAGATCCGCGTTCATATGGCCGAATTCGGCACACCAATAATCGGGGATCGCCGTTATGGTGCCAGCGAAGACCCGCTCGATCGGGTGTGCCTGCACGCCGCGGAACTCGGGCTGACACACGCCGCGTCGGGGAAAAGGCTCGACTTCACAAGCCCCATCCCGGAGGGTTTTCGCAAGTTGCTGGGCGGTCAGGCTCGCTCGGCTTCGGTCATCACCGACATCGAAACCCCGCCCTTGCAGGCCTCCCCGACTCCGAAGCCCAGCGCCAAAGCAAAGGGCACTTCCGCCGCCGATCCGGACGCCCGGACGGCCCCCGAGACCTCGTGGGACAACGTGGCCGGGTGGTACGACGATCTCATCACCGACCGCAAGAGCGACCATCACGAACGCGTGATCATCCCGGGCGTCCTCCGACTCGTGCAGCCCGAAGCCGGCGTCCGCATCCTCGACATCGCCTGCGGACAGGGGCAACTCGGCCAGACTCTTTCATCGTCGGGGGCTTCGATCGTCGGGATCGATGCCTCACCAAAGTTGATCGCCGTCGCCAACCGAAGCCCACCACCCAACTGCACGTTCCGCGTGGGCGACGCCCGGGCCTTGGACGCACCCGCGCTCGGTTGGTTTCAGGCCGTCACCTGCATCATGGCCCTCATGAACATCGAGCCGCTGGCACCGGTGTTCCGCGGCATCGTCAGCGTCCTCGAGCCAGGGGGCCGATTCGTCGGTGTCATTCTGCACCCGGCGTTCCGTTCGCCGGGGCAGACGGCTTGGGGTTGGGAAACCGTCGCCGTTGATCCGAACGAGGGGGGCAGCGCCGACCCGCGTCGCCGCGAGCCGAAGCCGGCCCGCCGCGGCCGGACCGCGCCGACGCGGACCGAGTCGTCGCACATCAAGCAGTTCAGGCGGGTCGATGGCTACCTGTCACCGGGGCAACGCGAGATCGTGATGAATCCGGGGGCCGCCTCCAGCGGCAAGCCCTCTGTGGTGACGGTGACGTATCACCGGCCGATCCAGACGTATGTGCGGTTGTGCGCCGAGGCGGGTCTGATGATTGATGCGCTCGAGGAATGGCCGAGCCTGAGGGCCAGCGAGCCCGGCCCGAGGGCCATCGAAGAGAATCGTGCCCGGCGGGAGATCCCCATGTTCCTCGCCTTCCGTGCCCGTAAAGCCAAGGGATGAACCGCCCCATGCCGTAGCCCAAGCGGGCGGCACGCGGGGACGCCGAATCAGTCCTCTTCAATTTCCGGCTTCTGCTGGGAGTCGAGCAGTTTCCGCAGGTACTCATTCTCGCGGCGGGTCGCCTCGAGATCAAACACGAGATACTTGACCGACAACCGGAGGTAATCGAGCGACTCCTGCAAATCGGCGATCGTCTTCTTCATCTTGTCATGACGTTCCCGGGTGCGGCAGGCCAGATCTTCGATCTCTGGCCGCTGGGCCTCGGGAACGGCGCCCAATTGGTTGATCAGTTCGCCCAACTTGGCCTGAAAATCGCTCTCGCTCATGGCTCTCTCTCCAGTCTTGACAGTTGTTGATTCGCGTGGTCGCCGCCAACACGCTCCCACCGACAACTGTGCGCCATTTGCCCGCCTTGGTGTACTTTCTGGCGGCTTTTTCGTGCGGGCGTGGTTGGCGTGTGCGGGTTGGGATGGATTGGCGGGCAATCGGCGGCTCTGTGAACGCGGTGGTTCGCGCAAAAAGGCCGCGAGCCCTCCGCAAGGAGGGCCCGCGTCAGTGGTCGATGCGGCCGTAAGCCGAGTTCTGTTCCTTCGGTGGTTCGTGGTCCCCAAGACCTCTTGACGGGGGCTGAAAGGGAACCACGCCTGCCGAAGGTGACGGCCATTTCTCTCAGGGTCCGCGTTGCCGCGGACCTCAAGCAGCCTACCCGCCCTTCGAAACCCGCCGGACCGACGGTGACCGTGCCCCAAAGGGCGCACGATCCGAGGGCTGCATGGCCTTGCACGCGATGGGGTTTGCCGTGCCCCGTGTGTCACCACCCGGGCGGTGGGCTCTTACCCCACCCTTGCACCCTTGCCTGATCCCACCTTGCGGTGGGCCATCGGCGGTTTGCTTTCTGTGGCACTGTCCCTCGCCCGCGACCAAAGTTCGGGCGGGTGGGCGTTACCCACCATCGTGTCCTTCCGTGCTCGGACTTTCCTCCGGACCCCCTGAAGAGGGGTTCCGGCGGCCGTCCTGCCGCAGCCTCCGATGGTAGACGAAGAATGCGGGTAGCATGCTTGCTGTGACGACCGCCGATGTCGAACCCTCACCACCGGTGACTCTCTGGCTCCTGTCCGACCAGGTGCCGTTCGCTCAGCGACTGTTGATCCAAGCCGGCACCCGCTGCACTCGGGCGGGGTGCCCCGTCAAGGGCCAGAACGTCGCGGCGTCTTTCGGAGCCGATCCGTTCGATGATTTGCGGGCCGAACTCGCGTCCCCCACCACCGGCGTTTTCATCCTCTTGACGACGGTCGGGTTCGGCGAGGGGGACACAGCGATCGAGGATCTGCAGCGCATCGCCGCCGCCGCCTCCGGGGGTCACCGAGTTCGTGTGTTGACTTTGGACCCCATCCCCGAACGAGCGAGCGACCTGGCGAGGGTGTCGGGCTCGATGCCCTCGGAGGCGTTCCCCCGGCTTCTTGGTTTGCCGAGCAACTCGCTCGAACTGCGTTCAGGAACCGAATGGCTCGAATCTCTCGAGGGTGTGCGAGCGGCCTCATTGTGGTGCGCTGCGGCAGGAGTCGAGAACACGCTGGCGGGCGTGATGGCCCGTCTGTTTGATCTTTTGATCCTGACCATGGGCGAACCGGAATCGATCGATGCGGCCTTCGTCCTTCCGAGAACGGGACGGGCGTTGCACGCCGCCCCGGGTGAGTCGCTGCACTCGCTCAGCGGTTGCATGGCGCTTGTGGCCCGCTTCGGCGACGGCCGCGCTGCATCACTCTTTGGTGCGGAAGGTTGGCCCAAGTCCGGGTTCTCGGCAAAATTGGTGGGTTCCAACGGCCAGATGACCCTTGAAGACGGCGTGTGCACATGGTTCGGGGGAAAGGGTGACACGCAGCGGTGGGGCGAACCGAAGCACGCGGGAGCGAGCGAAATCGGATGGTCGCTGGAGCGGCAGATCGCGGCGGAGATCGCGGAAGCCTTGTCCGAGAGTTCCGCCGTCCGCCCCGCGCCGCTCGAAACCATCTTGTTGATGGCCCAGGCGGCCTTGCTCAGCGCCAGAACCGGCCAACCCGAAGCGTTGGACACCATCCGGATCATGAACGGATCGCGCTAAGCGATCCCAAGAGCGTTGTGGCCCGGATGTTCCCACGGACGCTGTCCAGACCGGCTCAACTACGTGCTCTTGACGGCGTTCGTTTCACCGGCTTGGCCTTCGGCACAGATTCCGGGATCATCGCCGCGTCGTCGGGATACAAGGCCGAAACGCCGACAGCGAGGCCGCGAATCCGGACCCGGAGGGCTTCGGGCTTCACCACGCGGCAGGAAGGCCCCATGCCCAACACCCACCACACGATTTCATCGAGGCCGGACACCTTGCAGCGGAAGGTGGTGGTTCCGTCAGCATTTTCCTGGACGTCCTGCGTGCGATGCCAGTTGGTTTCGGAGATGGTTTCGGCGAACGGTGCCGAGAACACCAGTTCGACGTCGTGCTCAGGAGTACCGGGAATCATGCGCCAGGCATTGCCTAAAAACTTGTCGAGGGAGAATTTTTCAGGGATCTCGTAGGGGTTTTCCGTCGGCGTCACCCGGCTGAAGCGACCGAGCTTCATCATGCGGACCGCCTTGCGCTGTTGATGGAACCCGACCGCGTACCAGGCACGCACGGCGAAGAAAAGGGCATAGGGCTCGAATCCGAACGGCCCATAGCCCATCTTTCCAGGTGTTTCGTACTCACACGTCACCGAAGTGCGCAGGGCGATGGCGCGCTGCATGCGGTCGTAGACATCGGCGTGCCCGTCACCGGACGCGGCCTTTTCCGTGCGGATCACCACGTGGGCCGCCGCTTCATCGACTTCCTTCCGAAGGTCGTCGGGCAGTTGAGCGCGGATCTTTTGCAGGGCTTGATACGCGGGGCGCGTAAAGGCAATCTGCTCCGAGCCGGCGACATCGGTGCAGAGAGCCGAGAGCGCGAGGGCCTCCTCGGCCGTCAATTGCAAGGGTTGAAGGAGCGAGTTGCCCGAGACGATGAAGCGTTTGGCCTTTCGATCAAACTCGATCCCGATCCCGGTGGCTCGCAGTTTCTTGAGGTCACGGAAGACGGTGCGGCTGCCGACCTCCAACTGGCGTTCGAGCTCTTTTGGTGTCATGGGGATCGTCCCCTGCACGAGCGTGAGGATCTTGAGCAAGCGGTGCAGGTCGGACGTGTTCTTCACGGCGGGAACTCCAGTGGAAAGCCAGAGTGTAACCGATCGGAGGCTCGTCGCGTTTTTTGAGGTACCGGGGGCGGGCTTTAAACGGAATAGAAAAAGCCCCCGGCATCGCCGGGGGCTTTGGTAAAGAGGATCGAATCGATCGAAGATCGACCTTAGTTGCGACGGCGACGCGTGATGACGACGGCGGCCATAGAGGCGAGGGCGAGGGCGCCGGGGGCCGGGATCACACTGCTACCCGAGAAACTGGCTTCCGCGAGCCAAGGGGTGCCCGGCTGTCCACCGATGACCGGAACGCGGTTGCCGTTCTCGAGTCGGACGTTGGTCAGAGAGAATCCGATGTCGGTCAACTGTTCGAAGGCCAAGTCGGCAGCGGCTCCGAAGGTGCTGAAAGACAATCCGGGATCAGTATCAACGTTGTCCTGCATCTGTGCACTACGGCCGAGGCTGGAGGCCGAGTTGGACCAACTCGACATAAGGGCGTTATCGAAGTTGATCGCAACGATCACGTCGTTGGTCGCGGCATCCACGATCGACATCGTGCCATCGAGCGTGAAACTGTGAATGAACGCCGCACCAAAGGGCGTGACCTGGTAGCCGGTGACCACGGCGTTGTACTCGAACCGGGACGAGATTGCCTGGGCAACTCCCGGGCCGTCATTGTCGCGGTCGATGAGGAACATGACAGTCACGCCGCCGCTCGTGTCGTCGGGCCGGCCGTCGGTAATCACGCCCGGGGCGATACCGCTGAAGGTCGGACCATCCGAGTTACGGTCGGAAGCGAAACTGAACAACGCGGCATGCGAACTGCCAGCGGCAAACGCAAGCGCACCAACAGCCATTACAAAACTCTTCATCTTTGGACTCCTCTTCACCCTTGTAGGGAACTCTCACCCAAAGCCCGCAGCAAACCAAAAGTGCCTGAACAAACAGCACTCCTCAAAAGAACCACGGCTTTGAGCCTCTCAACGAGGGAAGGTCGGTCAGGGATTTAAGTCTGAACACATCCTGGATTGAATTTTCTTAATCTGGACGATTGGGGAGAAACCCGGTATCACCATCGTGATTCAGCGGTCCGGTGGGTCCTTCCACGCTGTCCGAACTCCATGAAAAAAGCCTCCGGATCTCCGGAGGCTCTTGAGAAGTGGGATTGGGCCGCGCCGTTAGATGCGGCGACGGCGGGCGATGACGAGGCCGCCCATCGCGGCGAGGGCGATGGCTCCGGGCGCGGGCACGGCGTGGGCCGAGAACGATCCCTCAGCACGCCAAGGCGTTCCGAGGCCGTTGCCGCCGATGGGCACACGGTTCCCATTGGCGAGCCGCACATTCGAAAGCGAAAAGCCGAAGTCGCGAGACTGGCTCACATCGACGTCGGCGAGCGTTCCGAAGGTCGCGAACGTGAGGCCAGCGTCGCTGTCGTCGTTGTCCTGCATCTGTGCGCTGCGGCCGAGGCTGGCCTGAAGGTTCGACCAGCTCGAAAAGAATGCATTATCGAACGAGGCGACAAAGATCGGCAGGTTCGTCGACGCGTCGATGATGCTGAAGGAGCCGTCCAGCGTGAACTGGTGGCTGAACTGCCCACCGAAAGCAGCGACCTGGTAGCCCGTCACAACCGCGTCATACTCGAAACGCGCCGCAATGCTCTGCGCAACGCCAGGGCCGTCGTCATCGCGGTCGACCAAGAAGGTAACCGTGACTGCGCCGTCGCCGTCCTGAGGACGCCCATCGGTAATCGCAGCAGGCGCAAGCCCGCTGAAAGTCGGTCCGTCCGCATTGCGGTCGGACGCGAAACTGAAGAGCGCTGCATTCGCAGCACCCGCCGCCAGTGCAAATGCACCGACAGCCGTCATAAAAGTTTTCATCTCTGAACTTCTCCTTCCCCTTGCGGGTGACCCACTCTTCTCACTGACCCTGGAACGCAACTATGCCACGACGCTCACGGCACAAAGTCCGCGCGCTCAGACATTCAGGTTCCACATCAGGAACATGCAACATCTTTTGAAAAATGCCAGTAAACTGGACAGAATTTCTCACCAATCGTGTAAATTCGTCACAGACCGCCCACCTGGAAGGCAGAATTGGCGACTAGGTCGAGACCGGCGGCCAATATCAGGGGGTGTACGGAATCTCGCGCATGGACGAGCCGGCACTTTCGGTCCCTCGAAGCGCCACTTCAAATGATGCGACTTCAATGCTTCCGGTAACCTCACGCGAGTTGTGGAAGGCGGGCCCGCAAGCCCGTTATCGCGTCGGCTTACCCGAACGCTCCACAACAGCCTTGGCCCGCAGGCCGTGCTCTTCAAAGGTGAGCCCGAAGTTGCCCGAACGGACTAGGTCCAACGGTCCCATGCCTTCGGGGCCGACTTTCGGATCGCCCGGATGGCCGTAGGCTGTGGATTCCATGGTCCTGAATCGCTCGTTCCACACGTATGTGCCGCCGCCCGGACAGGCGAGGTATATGCCCCACCGTGCCGCGTGAACCTGGATGGGGTCCTTGTCCGGGTAGCGGCGCTTCCACTCATTGAGGATCGGGATGTTGGACCACGCGCTGCGCTGAGCAGCATCGCGCATCAATCCACCGCCGGGCCCACCCAAGAGTTCCAGCCCTTGGCGGCTGACCTGCATGCACATGCTGGAGCCCAGCCACGGCTCTGTGGCCGTTGCCGCAGCCGCCGGGGCAATGCGTGAGACCAGCCGGTCGATCGACCGCTTGAGCACATCCTCATTAGGGGACAGGATCAGGGCCCGTGGCGTGGCGGCGTAAAAGACCGCACCGTTGTCAAAGTCGCCGCCTTGGCTTTCGGCCTTGGCCTTCTCGGAAAGCCCCACACGGACGTAAGGCTGGCCATTATGTGTGAGAGTGGTCCACGAGGTCATGCCCGGGGCTGCCTGCTCCAGAGCCCCGCGTGCTGCCGCGACAAAGGCCGTGAGCTTGAGGGCGCTGCCAACTTCGGCGTGAATGGCGATCGGGATGCGAGCGAGATTCTGCTCGAAAAACTGCGGTTCCTCGCCGTCTGCCGAGAGCATCTCTGCCCAGAAGGGGTCGGCATCGGCGTAAATCGCGACCGACTTGCCCAGCCAACCCAGCGGATCGATCGCGACGCCCGGCGAGAACATCTGAGCCATGCCCGCCGCGTTTTTGAGCGCCATGGCCTCGGCATTGATCGCGAGGATTCCGTGGGCGATCGCATCGTGTCGGTCGCCAGCACCGGGCTCGATCAAGACGCCTTGGGCGGCCTCGATCCAGGTGCGATATCGGGAGCCGACAATGAGCGGCATGACGGTGAGATCGGCACTGACGCTCGACTCCTGAAGCGAGAACGCAATGGCGATGGGGTCAAAGGCCCAGCTCCA